>JDSH01000020.1_pt1 | contig 80733 bp, 119 predicted proteins | sample 199451 | NCBI WGS metagenome assembly JDSH01 (sample SAMN02584198, study PRJNA231836) | bioreactor metagenome | isolation source: continuous culture bioreactor electron acceptor NO2- transfer2 day 38 after... | place: Germany: Bremen | reverse complement strand
CCCTCCCCCCCACGGGAGGGCGCATTTCTGACGTATCGAAGCTCACATGCGTTTTGGGTATAGCAATCCGCGCGCCCTCATCCAGCGTGGCGAAAGCGCCCACCCAGGGTCGGGCGCGCCGCGGCTGCCCTCCTCACCCCCCCCGCGCCGCATCCCCCCCGGTGGTCGGCGTGACCTGCCGCCGCTTGATCACAGCCTCGCGCCAGGCGATGAAACTGACCGCCGCCATGATCACCACGCCGCCCAGCACCACCCAGCCGTCCACCGGCTCGCCAAACACCAGTGCGCCCAGGGTGACGGACCACACGAGTTGCAGGAAGGTGACCGGTTGCGTGACCGACACCGGCGCGACCGCAAAGGCGCGCGACATGGAATAATGCCCGGCGGTGGCGAACCCCCCCGCGACCAGGAAGAGCCAGGCAAGTTGCTCAAGCGTGGGCGGCACCCAGACCGCGATGGCAAAGGGCGCAAGGCCCACGGTGACGGTGATCGACAACATGGCGACGATCACGGTGGGGGGGCTGGCCTCGGTCGCCATACGCTTGGCAAAGAGATACGAGCCCGCGAAGCTGAAGGCGGTGGCGATCATCGCCAGATGGCCCAGGTTCAGCTCCCGCACGCCGGGGGGGCGCAGGATGATCAGCGCGCCGACCAGGGCCGCAGCGATAGCCAGAAGCCGCCGCGCCGCCAGCCTCTCGCCCAGAAACAGCGCCGCGCCCAGGGTGACATAGATCGGCGACATGTAATTCATCGCCGTCACCTCGGCGATGGTAATGCGCGTCATCGCAAAGAACCACAGGATCACCCCCCCGCCCGTATGCACCAGCCCGCGCAGGGTAAAGAGCCCCCCCAGGGCGCGTTTCGAAAGGTTGGCCCGCATGAGCGGCCGGATCATCGGCACCAGGAACACCAGCCCCCCCAGGGCATAGCGCAAGAACGCCGCCTCGGCCGCCGGAACCCCCCCGGTGCCCACATGTTTCACCACCGCCGTGACCCCCCCGACAAAGCAGAGACCGGTCACCAGCATCCAGGCGACCCCCCCGTGGAGGGGGGGGCGGTGTGTATCCATTGGTGGACTTGAACCGAATGGTCAGAAAAGCGCAAGCCCTGACGATGGGATCACTGACCGGCGACCGGGTCCGAGAAGGTCACCACATTGATCCGCGCGCTCATGCGTTGGTCACACATCTCTTCATTGCCGTCGTTCAATACCCGGATCGTCACGTCATTGCCGGTACGAAACGCCCGGCAGCCCCCCCCTTCGGTGCCGCGAATGGCATTGATACCCGAATTGACAAGCACGCTGCGCACGGTGTCCTCGGCAAAGCCAGGGTAACATCCTGGCTGATCACCGAGCACCAGACGGGGGGGAACGCGCCGCCCTCGGGTGGCGGGATCAGAACCACGCTGCCATCCGGGCTGTCAAAAACAGTCGTATCGTAGTCCATGTCATGGCGCGAGGTCCAACCGGCCCCCCCTTCGATGCGGTCCTGAACGAACCAGCTGTCCGACCCAAAGTTGATGCAGGTATTTACCCCCCCAACAACGAAATTGGCGTCCGTGACCGGGTCCGCCATGGCAGGCAAGGTCAATCCAAGGGCCAGAAGACCTGCGCAAATAGCAGTTTTCATTCAATTTCTCCAAGAACTGCGCGCGTTTCAAGTAAAGCTACGGTGACCCCCCCGAAGACCTGTCCAGCCTTCTGCGTCGGGCGTGTTGACGCAGCCCCCCCGCAACGCAAAAACCCCCCCGACCAACGGCCGGGGGGGCTTTCCAATCCTTCCTGACACGCCGGTTCAGAGCTGCGCCAGCACCTCGTCGGAGGCTTCGAAATTGGCCGTCACGCGCTGGATGTCGTCGTCATCTTCCAGCGCATCAATCAGGCGCATCAGCTTCTGCATGCCGTCCAGGTCCAGCTCGGTGGTGGTGGTCGGCTGCCAGATCAGCTTGGTCGAGTCGCTCTCGCCCAGGGTGGCTTCCAGCGCGGTGGATACTTCGTTCAGGTCGGTGTCGGCGCAGGTGATGATGTGGCCTTCCTCGGAGCTTTCGCAATCCTCGGCACCGGCCTCGATGGCGGCCTCGAACACGGTGTCGGCGTCGCCGGCCTCCGCCTTGTAGGTCACCTCGCCCTTGCGTTCGAACATGAAGCCGACGGACCCGGTTTCGCCCAGATTGCCGCCGTTCTTCGAAAAGGTCGAGCGCACGGTCGACGCGGTGCGGTTCTTGTTGTCGGTCATCGCCTCGACAATGACGGCGACGCCGCCGGGGGGGCCGTAGCCTTCGTAGCGGATCTCGTCATAGTTTTCGGCATCCCCCCCGCCCTGGGACTTCTTGATCGCGCGGTCGATCACATCCTTGGGCACGGATTGCGACTTGGCTTCCTTGACCGCCAGGCGCAGGCGCGGGTTCTTTTCAGGGTCCGGGTCGCCCATCTTGGCGGCCACGGTAATCTCCTTGGCGAGTTTCGAGAACAGTTTCGAGCGTGCGGCATCCTGGCGACCCTTGCGGTGCTGGATGTTTGCCCATTTTGAGTGGCCAGCCATGGCGACCTCCAAGCGTGAATTTCCGTTGAGCGGTTCAATAGCGCAGGCACCGGGGGGGGCGGGGGGGCAAGGGTGTGCGCGGGGGGGATGGCCGGGTTTCACCCCCCCATTAGGCGGGTGGCAAGGCGGTTCTGCGTCTCGATCACGCGGGGGGGCAGGTCGATTGTTGTCAACTGGCCGCCCTTTACCACGTGCCGCCCCCCCTCGACGAAGAGGTCGCGCACGGTGGTCGGGCCTGCCAACAGCAGCGCGGCGGGGGGGTCCCAGCTGCCCGCCGCTTCGATGCCGGACATGTCCCAGACGGCAATATCGGCGCGTTTGCCCGGCGCGATCTGGCCGCAGTCATCACGCCCCCCCAGCACCTGCGCGCCGCCGCGCGTGGCGATCCACAGCGCCTCTCGGGCGGACATCTGGTCGGCACCTCTGGCCACGCGTTGCAAGAGCATCGCCTGACGCGCCTCGGCCACCAGATTACCTGCGTCGTTGGAGGCGGACCCATCCACGCCCAGCCCAACCGGCACGCCCGCATCCCGCATCGCGCGCACGGGTGCAATGCCCGAGCCCAGGCGGCAGTTCGAACAGGGGGGGCAATGGGCAACTCCGGTGCGGGTGCGGGCGAAAAGGTCGATTTCCTGCGCGTCCAGCATGACGCAATGGGCGTGCCAGACGTCTTCGCCGACCCAGCCAGGTCCTCGGCATATTGGCCGGGGGGGCGGCAGCCGAATTCTTCAAGGCTATAGGCCACGTCCTCGCCATTTTCGGCAGGTGGGTGTGCAGCATCACGCCCTTATCGCGGGCCAACAGGGCGGCATCGCGCATCAATTCGCGGCTGACCGAGAAGGGCGAGCAAGGGGGGGCGACGCCGATCCGGCACATGGACCCCCCCTCGGACGGGTCGTGAAAAGCGTCAATCACGCGGATGCAGTCGTTCAGGATATCCGCTTCACGTTCGACAAGGCTGTCAGGCGGCAGGCCGCCATCGCTTTCACCGATCGACATGGCCCCCCCGCGGGTGGGGGGGTGGAAGCGCAGGCCGACTTCGGCGGCGGCGTGGATGGTGTCCTCCAGCCGCGCGCCATTGGGGGGGTAGAGGTAAAGGTGATCAGAGCTGAGCGTGCAGCCCGACAGCGCCAGTTCGGCCAAGCCCACCATGGCGGAAATACGCATCTCCTCCGGCCCGAAACGGGACCAGATCGGGTAGAGCGTTTGCAGCAGCCAAACAGCAGCGCGTCCTGCCCGCCCGGCACCGCACGGGTCAGGGTCTGGTAGAGGTGGTGGTGGGTGTTCACAAGGCCCGGCGTCATCAGGCAGTCAGCAGCGTTGATGACTTCACCCGTGGTATTCAGCCCCCCCTGCCCGACGGCGGCGATGACCCCCCCGTCCCGGATCAGCACATCTGCGCGGGGGGGCAGCTCGCGCCCGGCATCATCCATACAGAGCACCAGATCAGCATTTTTCAAAAGAATTTCCACGCGTTGTCTCCCTGCGCCCGTTTCGGTGAGACAACATGAGGCACCGCCAGAAAGGGCAAAGGACACGGCCACCTGCGGGGGGGAGTTTAGCAGGCGTGCAGCGCCCTGCCAACGCCTTCCCCCCCGATGCGCCTTCCACCCGCCCCCCCTCGCACCACTCGCCGTCACGATTTCGTTCCCCCCCCACCCAACCGCGCCGGGGGGGATGGCCCCCCCCTTGGTTCTTTTTCTTGCTCAAAATATCTCGGGGGGGGAGCCGCAGGCGGGGGGGGCAGAGCCCCCCCCGTTAACAGGCTCACAGGGTGAACCACCACCTCTCGCGGTGCAAGCACCGCTGCCGCTCTCCGCAAGCTACGCAGCTCTCGCGGTGCAAGCACCGCTGCCGCTCTCCGCAAGCTACGCAGCTCTCGCGGTGCAAGCACCGCTGCCGCTCTCCGCGCGTGCTTTGCAAAACGCGCTACGCCTTCTCGTGGTGGCAAGCACCACTGCCAGGGTCCACCAGTTTCGCAAAGCGAAACTGGCTACCCCCCCCAACTTTTGACAAGCCGAAGGCGCAGGCAAAAGGCGGGAGCATCACCGGTGGCGGGGGGGGTCAGGTCTTGGACAGGATCTGCAAAGCGGCTGCGTGGATCTCGGGATTGGCGGCGGCAATCACGCGGCCGCCCATATGGGCCGGGCCGCCCTGCCAGTCGGTGACCAGACCGCCGGCGGCCTCGACCACCGCTTGCGGGCCCTGAATGTCATAGGCCTGCAATCCGGCCTCGACCACCAGGTCGACCTGGCCCGCCGCCACCAGCGCGTAGCCGTAACAGTCCATGCCGTAGCGGGTCAGGCGCACCTCGCCTGCAAGCTTGTGAAAGGCGCGGCCTTCCTCCGGGGGGGTGCCGACCTCGGGAAAGGTAGTGAACAGGATCGCCTCGTCCAGACCACGCGGGGGGGCGCGGGTGGCAAGGGGGGGCTGGCGGCCGGACGGGCCATCGACCCAGGCCGCGCCGAAGCCCCCCCCGAAGAACCGTTCGCGAATATAGGGCTGATCGACCAGGCCCATCACCGGGCCGGTTTCATCCATCACGGCGATCAGCACGCCCCCCCATGTCGGTGTGCCAGACAGAAAGGCGCGGGTGCCGTCGATGGGATCCAGCACCCAGGTCAGGCCGGTAGAGCCTTCGGTGGCACCGTATTCTTCGCCCAGGATCCCATCGTCCGGACGCAGACGCGCCAACACTTCGCGCATGGCGCGTTCGGCCGCCTTGTCAGCGACTGTCACGGGATCGAAGCCTTCGGAAAGCTTGTTGTCCGCCTCCAGCCCCCCCTGGCTGCGGAAATGCGGCAAGATCGCGGAACGTGCGGCATCGGCCAGCGCATGGGCGCACGCCGTCAAGTCATTCCTGGTCGTGCTATCCAACTGCATCGCGCCCTCCGCTTCATGTCATGTGAGGCGGTAGCGCGCGGGGGGGCGTGTCAGGTCAATGACCCAGACGGGAGCGCCCCCCCCATCAAAGAGGGGGGGAAGGCCGGGTCCCGAAACGGTTCAGGCGGCGTCCGACAGGACGCGAGCCAGTTCGAACAGCTGGCGGCGCTGGTTTTCCGGGATCGAATAGTAGCTGCGCACCAGTTCCAGCGCTTCCTTGTCCGCCAGGATGTCGCCCGGCAGGGCTTTCTCGTTGGCCATGGCGCTGTCGCCTTCCAGACCTTCGAAGAAGAAGCTGATCGGCACCGAGAGGCTTTCCGAGATATCCCAGAGACGCGATGCAGACACGCGATTCATGCCGGTTTCATATTTCTGGATCTGCTGGAACTTGATCCCGACCTGTTCAGCCAATTGCTGTTGGGTCATCCCGACCATCCACCGGCGGTGGCGAATTCGTTTGCCGACATGCACGTCTACGGGATGTTTCATCGGGAGGCTCCTCGTTACTTCCGTTTTGCTAGTGTCACAAACCATGCCGCCGCCCACAACCTCAACCTGTCTTTTTGGTTAGACCGGCATAAAGGCATTTCACGACGTTTTTTCAATAACTTAACCGGATCAACTAACTGTGTACTGCGGAGTCGGCAAAGGGTCGGCGTCATTTTCGTACACCCGCAATGCGTGTTTTGCATTTTGCAATTGCATTTTGCAAAGATCTGCGAGTCGAAGGGAAATACACGCACAAAGCGATAGGTCGCAGGGCGCTTCTCCCCCCCTCGCAAAACGCGATGGATCGCCCTAAAAGACAATCGCAATCAGCAAAACCAGCCGAGGGTGCCGCCATGAAAGCCTATCAGATTTCCGCATTCGACTCACCTGCCGCGCTGATCGAGGGCCCCCCCGCCCCCCCCACCCCCCCGGGACCGGCGACGTTGCGATGGAGATTCGCGCCTGCGGCCTGAATTTCGCAGACCTGTTGATGATGCGCGGCAAGTATCAGGAACGCCCCCCCGAGCCCCCCCCTGACCCTGGGTATGGAACCCGCAGGTGTGATCACCGCGCTGGGCGAGGGCGTCACGGGCTTCACGGTCGGCCAGCGCATCATGTGTTTCACCACCACCGGCGGGTTGGCCGAGGCGGGGGGGGCCTTCCCGGCGGAGCGCTGCGTACCCCCCCTGCCCGAGGACATGCCCTTCGAGGACGCCGCCGCTTTCCAGGTCACCTATGGCACCAGCCACCTGGCGTTGGACTACAAGGCGCGGCTGCTGCCGGGCGAAAACCTGCTGGTGACGGGTGCCGCGGGCGGGGGGGTCGGGCTGACCGCCGTGGAGATTGGCAAGCTGATGGGGGGGGCGACCGTGATCGCCTGCGCGCGCGGGGGGGCCGACAAGCTGGAGATCTGCCGCAAGGCCGGCGCAACCCATCTGATTGACAGCGACAGCGAGGACCTGCGCGACGCGGTGAAGGCGCTGGGCGGGGGGGCCGATGTGGTCTATGACGCGGTGGGCGGAGATCAGTTCCGCGCCGCCATGCGCGCCACCAACCCCCCGATGGCCGCATGCTGGCGGTGGGGGGGTTTGCCAGCGGGGGGGACGTGCCGCAGATCCCCCCCGCCAACCACCTGCTGGTCAAGAACATCGCCGTTATGGGATACTGGTGGGGGGGCGGTTATCTGAACTTCCGCCCCCCCAAGGTACTGACCGACAGCCTGCGCGAGCTCTTGACCTGGTACGAAGGCGGCAAGCTGACCCCCCCGCATATCGGGGGGGCCACCGTGCCGCTGGCCGAGGCCGACCAGGCCTATGACCTGCTGCGCACGCGCAAGTCCACCGGCAAGGTGGTCGTCACGATGTAACGCCCCCCCGCCGGATGCCCGTCACATGTCGCGGTAGCCCTGCCGGATCAACGCCAGCAGATGCGCCCCCCCCGCTTCACCGTTCAGCGTATCCGCCGCATAGAGGTTGATCCGCTTGCGGGTCAGCTCCGGCAATTGCCCACCGTGGTCAATCACCTGCATGTAGCGCGGCTCGGTCCCATCCATCACGGCGTGGATTGCCAGATCGGCGCTGACCGAGGCTTCGATGGTGCGGCTCGACTCGCTCTCAACCCCCCCCATCTCCCAGGGGGGGATGCCCGCGCCATCCAGAGCTTCCTGCACCCCCCCCTTGCGGAAGATGCAGTTGTGCTCAAACGCCAGGCGCAGGGGGGGGCGGCTTTTCCAGGCCTGCCCACCCGGCGCACCGACCCAGACCAGGGGGGGCAGTTCACGCAGGGTCTCGCCGCCCGCATCGGTGTCATCTTCGGTGGTCAGGATCGCGTCGCATTCGCCGCGCGTGAACATCGCGCGCAAACGCGCGGTGTAGGACGAGACAAGCTGCACCTTCATTCGCGGAAACTCGGCATGGAAGGTTTTCAACACCTCCGGGATCGCCGGGTAGACGATGTCATGGGGGGGCACACCCAGCACGAACTCCCCCCCCTCATAAACATGATCGGTGAGCCGCGAGAACACCTCGTCATTCAGCCGCAGCATGCGTTTGGCATAGCCCAGCAGCTGTTCGCCATCCGCCGTCAGGCTGACCCCCCCGCGCCCGGAGCGGTCCAACAGCGCACGGCCCAGGCTTTCCTCAAGCCGCTTCAGCTGCATGGACACCGCCGACTGGGTCAGGTGCAGCAGGCCCGCCGCACGGGTCACCCCCCCGCCGGAGTCGGCCACAACCGCGAAACTGCGCAGGGCCGTCATGTCGAGATTTCGCGGCATATCACACCTCCTGATGATTCATCTCAAAAACATTCATTTTCCTTATTGAAACCATTTCGGCATAAGGATCAAGGAAATTGATGCAAACGACTCGATCAATCGCAAACGGAGAAGGAGAGACGAGATGACCGCAACGACCTGCACCAACGTAGCCCCCCCGCGCAAAACTTCGGTTTCACCCTTTGCCTGGGTGGCCCGCGCATTTGAGGCCCGCCGCGAACGCAAAGCCCTGTCCCGGCTGGACCGCAGTGTGCTGTCCGACATCGGCCTGAGCGAAAGCCAGGCCCGTGACGAGGCGACCCGTCCGCTTTGGGACGTGCCGGATCACTGGCTGAAGTAAGCCGCGTGAACCACGGGTTGAACCGCCGGGCGCGAAGACCCTTCGATGTTCCAATGCGTGAACGCAGTGTTCAGCCCTAAATACCTTGAAAAACCCGCCGCCCTTGCCGATATTGTATCGCGAGGGCGGTTTCACATCGGAACCGCCGACGAATTTAGCATGTCTGGAGGCTTTGATGGCTGAATATGAGACGCTCCGCGCCGGTGTCGGCGCGCGCGCCGCAATCGACGAGGGGGGGCTGCGCGCCCATATGAACAAGGTGTACGGGCTGATGTCCGTCGGCCTGTTGGTCACCGCCCTGGTGGCCTGGGCCGTTGGCACCAATGACGCGCTGCTGTCGATCCTGCGCGACCCGATCACCCTGTCGCCCAATATCCTGGGCTGGATCGTGATGTTTGCACCGCTGGGCATGGTCTTTGCCTTCGGCGCGATGATCAACCGCCTGTCGGCGGCCGGTGCGCAGCTGTTCTTCTACACGTTTGCCGCCGTCATGGGCCTGTCGATCAGCTGGATCTTCGCTGTCTTTACCGGGTTCTCGATTGCCCAGACCTTCCTGATCACGTCGATTGCCTTCGCCGGTCTGTCGCTGTGGGGGGGCTATACCACGAAGAAGGATATCTCGGGCTGGGGGGGCAGCTTCCTGATCATGGGTCTGATCGGCCTTATCGTCGCGATGATCGTGAACATGTTCCTGGGCTCGCCCGCAATTCACTTTGCGATCTCGATCCTGGGCGTTCTGATCTTCGCCGGGCTGACCGCCTATGACACGCAGAAGATCAAGACCGACTATCTGGCCCATGCCCATGCGATGGACAGCGAATGGCTGGCCAAATCCGCCATCATGGGCGCGTTGAACCTGTACCTGGACTTCATCAACCTGTTCATGTTCCTGCTCCAGTTCCTGGGCAGCCGCGAGTAAGCCGGAACAGTTTGCCAATAGATCGGGCCGGTCCTAGCGACCGGCCCTTTTCTTTGCGCGTGGGGGGGCCTGCGGCGCGGGTCAGGTCCAGCAAACGCGCGCGCAGGTCCTGCAACCCGACGGCCAGATCCGAGACATCGACGTAAGGAAGGCCCAGCGCGGCGCAGCGGGCCTGGTGGTCACGCGACAGGGCGATCTCCTGTTCGAGCACCTCAAGCCGTGCGTCACGGTCCCGACAGCTGTACCAGTTGCCGCCGGGCACCGCCGCGGCCATCAACATGGCATCACGCGCCTTCGGATCAGCCTGCGGGTAGCCGCAGAACAGCGGAACAAACCGCGCGCCATACCGGTCACGCAACCGCGCCGCTGCCTCGGGCAAAAGCCAACAGCCTTCGACAAGACCATAATGGCCTTCGACCAGTTGCTGTTCCACCTTGCCGGCAACCAGATCACGTCCGCGCTCCAAATAGTCCGGCCCCCCCTGAGCCAGCGCGGCCACGTGGCGATCCAGCCCCCCCTCGACCGGCATCCCGACCTGGCGCGCGACCCAGCGCGCGGCATCGCTTTTGCCAGCGCGGCAGACCCCCCCTCCGACAAAGATCATCGTCATTGTATTCCCCCCCCAAGGATTACCTGTGCGTCGAAGATGGCCCCCCCACGTCAAGCCGCTGCCCCCCCCTTTTCGGACCTTATTTACTTGACTAGATATGCGATGAAGGAGCCCCCCCGATGATTGCCACCGATACCCTGTTGAAAACTGCCCTGTTCCCGGTCCTGATCACCCAGGCGCTGGGGGGGGTGCGGCGACGGGCGCAGTTGCTGCCGGAACCGCCGGGTGCGCGCGCGGGCGTGGCCGGGTCCGGGCCGGAGCTGCGGCTGCTGATCCTGGGCGACAGCTCGGCCGCGGGTGTCGGGGGGGCCGCGCATCAGGACGAGGCGCTGAGCGGGCGGCTGGTGGCCGATCTGGCACAGAGCCACCGGGTGCACTGGCGGCTTGAGGCGGTGACCGGGGGGGCGACCACGGGATCGACGCTTGCGCGGCTGGACGGGATGGCGCGGGACAGGTTCGACGTGGTGATGGTGGTGCTGGGGGGGGTGAATGATGTGACGCGCCAAGTGCCTCTGAAACGACTGCGGGCACGGCGACATGAATTGCATCAGCGGTTGCGCAAGGCGTTCGGTGCGCGCCGGATCATTGCGGCAGGCATTCCACCGATGCAGGATTTTGCCCTGCTGCCCCCCCCACCCCCCCTGCGCGATGTGCTGGGGGGGCTGCAGGCGGCGCGGTTCGACGAGGTGCTGGCGCGCGACGCGGCGGCGGAGGGCGTGGCGTATATGCGGTTCACCCTGCCCCCCTGGAGCCACATCTGATGGCCGTAGACGGGTTTCACCCGAGCGCGGCGGCCTATGCGATCTGGGCCGGGATGGCAGCGGAGCAGATCCGGGCCGGGTAATCCCAAAAAGAAAAGGCCGCGCCTTTCGGCACGGCCTCTTTCACGGACAGGGGGGGATCAATTACTTGATCTTGCCTTCCTTGTATTCAACATGCTTGCGCACGACCGGGTCATATTTGCGCACGACCATTTTTTTCGGTCATGGTGCGTGCGTTTTTCTTGGTCACGTAGAAGTGGCCGGTATCCGCGGTCGAGTTCAGGCGGATCTTGATGGTTGTCGGCTTCGCCATTTTACAGCTCCTCGTCGGGCGGGCGCACCTCGCCCGGTCAAATCCTTGAAGCCCGCCTTTTAGCGGTCTGTCGCGGTGAGTCAACAGCAATCGCGCGGAAAAGCGCAGCGAACGGGCCGAAACCCTGCGGGCGCAACGGGTTCGGTGTCATTGCGCGGCAGAAAAGGCGGATTTGCCCCCCCCTCGTCAACGGTGAAATCGCGTGCTAGGCGGGGGGGGCATGATCGACGTATTGCTGCAAACCCTTCCCTTCTTTGCCCTGATCGGGCTGGGATTCGGTGCCGGGCGCAGCGGTTTCTTCCCCCCCCGAGGCGACCGCCTGGCTGACGCGCTTCGTCTTCTATTTCGCCCTGTCGGCGATGCTGTTCCGCTTTGCCGCCAACCTGAGCCTGGCCGAGGTGATCTCGTGGCCATTCATCTGGGCCTATCTGCTGGGCACGATGGTGATCTACCTGCTGGCCACCGGCGTGGCGCTGCTGCGAGGCATTGGCATCGAGGAAGGCGCGGTCGAGGCGCAATGCGCGGTGGTGGGCAACGTGGGCTTTCTGGGCATTCCGATGCTGGCGATGTTGCTGGGCGACGCCGCCGTGGGCCCGGTGATGATGGTGCTGGCGGTGGACCTGATCGTCTTTGGCAGCCTGATCGTGATCATCATCAGCGCCAAACGCGATGGGCGGGTGTCGCCGGGCGTTCTGATTTCGGTCGGGCGGGGGGGATTGCTGAAGAACCCGATGATCGTGTCGATCACGCTGGGCTTTTCCTGGTCGGCGGCGCGCCTGCCGATCCCCCCCGCACCGATGAATGAGTTTTTGGGTCTGCTGGGGGGGGCTGCGGCGACACCGGGCGCGCTGTTTGCCATCGGGGGGGCATCGCTTGCGGACAAATCGGCCGAGCGCATGGTGATCGCAGGCTGGCTGTCCTTTGCCAAGCTGGTCTTGCACCCGGCGGCGGTGGCGGTCACGGCGTTGATGGTGTTTCCGGTCGCGCCCTACCCGGCGGCGGTCATGATCGCCGCGGCGGCTTTGCCGGTGGCGGGCAATGTCTTTATCCTGGCGCAACACTACGGCATTGCGCCGCATCGCGCGTCGGCAGCGATCCTGATATCGACCGCGGCCTCAATCCTGACCGTTTCGGCGGTAATCGCATGGGGGGGAACCCAATGATCCTTCTGACCGGCGCTTATCGCCTGTTCTTCACGGCGGCGGGCCTGTTTGCCGCCGTTGCCCTGCCCTTTTGGCTGGTGATGTATATGGGGGGGGCGGACCTGCTGGACGACCCGATGAGCTGGCACATGCATGAGATGCTGTTTGGCTATCTGGGCGCGGCGCTGGCAGGGTTCCTGTTCACCGCGATCCCGAACTGGACCGGGCGGCCCGCCTTGGCACCGGCGCAGATTGCCGTGCTGTTCGGATTGTGGCTGGCGGGGGGGCGGCTGGCGATTTTCATCGCTCCCGAAGCGCTGGCCGCGCAGGTGATCACCGCAGCCTTCCTGCCGGTCGTGACCGTGTTGGCGGGGGGGCGCGACATCATTGCTTCGCAGAACAAGCGCAACCTTGTAGTTGTCGGCCTGTTGGCGGCAATGAGCCTGGTGCAGGCGGTGTTCCTGTGGCTTGATCCGCAATGGGCCATCGACGCGGCGCTGGCCCTATCACTGGTGCTGATGGCCTTGGTCGGCGGGCGTGTGACCCCCCCGGCCTTTACCCGCAACTGGCTGAACCGGCGCGGCGGTGGCAAGGTGCCCCCCCCGCCCTTCGGCCGCGTCGACCGCGCCGGTCTGACCGCAACCACTCTGGTCGCGGCCAGCTGGGCGGCGACAGGCCTGTCGATGGTCACCGGCGTGCTGGCGGTGCTGGCGACCCTCGCCCTGGCCGCACGGCTGACCCGGTGGCAGGCGGCGCGGGTGGCGCGTGAACCTCTGTTGCTGGCCCAACATGCGGCCTATGCTTGGCTGCCCATTGGCACGGCGCTGCTGGCGGCCGCGAGCCTGAGTGACCTCGTGACCCTGAGCCAGATCCGCCATGCCTTCGGTGCAGGGGGGGCGATCGGCACCATGACCGTGATCGTCATGCTGCGCGCCCTGCTGGGCCATTCCGGCCGCCCGATCGAGGGGGGGCGAATGATCGACTGGCTGCTGTTGAGCCTGCTCCACATCGGCGCGGCGCTTCGGGTGATTTCGGGCGGATCGGCGACCCGATCCCGGTGCTGCATTCGGCAGGCAGCCTCTGGGCGCTTGGCATGGCGCTGTTCTTCCTGCGCGCCTGCCGATTGCCCTGGCCCCCCCGCGTCAGTAGGCCCTCTGGCGCAAATTGCCCCCCCTTCGATGCCGCGAGGGCGCTTGCAACCACGCGCGGCTTCCGGCACGGATGGTGCAAAGCTCAGCGGAGGATCACTGACATGGAAACCCTATCCGAGAACGCCTGTTTCGGCGGCATCCAGGGCGTCTACAAACACGCAAGTAAAGCCACCGGCACCGACATGACCTTTGGCCTGTTCCTGCCGGTCGAGGCGCAGGACGGCCCGGTTCCAGTACTATGGTACCTGTCGGGCCTGACCTGCACCCATGAAAACGCCATGACCAAGGCGGGCGCGCAGGCCTGGGCGGCGGAACAGGGCATCGCGCTGATCTTCCCCCCCGACACCTCGCCGCGCGGCGAAGGTGTGGCGGATGATGAGGCCTATGACCTGGGCCAGGGCGCGGGGGGGTTCTATGTGAACGCCACGCAAGCCCCCCCCTGGGCCCCCCCGCATTTCCGCATGTGGGATTATGTGACCGAATGCCTGCCAGAACTGGTATTCAACAGTTTCGCGCTGGATGCGGATCGTCAGGGCATTACCGGCCATTCGATGGGCGGCCACGGTGCGCTGACCATCGCGATGACGCTGCCGGAGCGGTTCCGCTCCGTGTCTGCCTTTTCGCCGATCTGCAACCCGACCGCCTCGGACTGGGGGGGGCGCAAGCAGCTGGGGGGGGCCTATCTGGGCGAGGATGAAGCCAAGTGGGCCGCGCATGATGCGAGCCTGTTGATGGCGGACAAGGGCTTTGACGGCCGATGCTGATCGACACCGGCACCAAGGACCAGTTCATCGACTTGTTGAGGCCCGAGGCGCTGGCGGGGGGGGCCATTGCCGCGCGCCGCCAACAGGCCACGTTCCGGATGCAGCCGGGCTATGATCACAGCTACTTCTTCGTCTCCACCTTCATGGAGGAACACGTGGCCTTCCATGCCGAAGCGCTTTACGCCTAAGGCATGATCTACGTCGATGCAGATGCCTGCCCGGTCAAGGCCGAGGCCGAAACGGTGGCGACCCGGAACAGGACCCGGATCGCCTTCGTCTCGAACGGGGGGGGCTGCGCCCCCCCTCGCCCAACCCGCTGGTCGAGATGGTCTATGTGGACAGCGGCCCGGATGTGGCGGACATGTGGATCGCCGAGCGCTGCACCACAGGCGATGTGGTCGTGACGAATGACATCCCGCTGGCGGCAAAATGCATCGAGGCGGGCGCACGAGTGGTGCGCCCCCCCAACGGTGAAGCGCTGACGCAGGCCAATATCGGCCAGCAATTGGCGACACGTGACCTGATGACCGACCTGCGCGCGGCTGATCCGTTCCGCCAGGGCGGCGGGCGGCCGTTCTCCAAGGCCGATCGTTCACGTTTTCTGGACGGGCTCGACCGCGCCTTGCGGTTTGCCGCGCAGGACAAACCGCAGGGCTGATCCCGGCGCGCTGCGGCGTTTGCGACATGCCAATTGGTCGCGCGCAGAACAGACCAAGCGGTCGGTTACGGCGATCCTGCCGCCATGGAGACGCGCAATACCAACCTGATCGGCATTACCTCGGCCATCACGCGTCGATGCTGTTTTCGGTCAACGACACGACCATCAAGTTCCTGTCGGGCGATTATGCCTTGCATCAGGTGGTGCTGATCCGCTCGGCGCTGGCGCTGTGTCTGACCTGCCTGGTGCTGATCCCGCTGTCGGGCGGCTTTGCTCAGCTGCGCACCCGCCGTCTGGGCGTGCACGCGCTGCGCGGCTTTCTGGTGGTCACGGCCAACATGCTGTTCTTCATGGGGGGGCTGGCTGCCCTGCCAATCGCAGAGGCCACCGCGATCTTCTTTATCTCGCCCCCCCTGATCATCACAAGTTTTTCCGTGATCTTCCTGCGCGAACGGGTCGGCCCGCGCCGCTGGGCCGCGGTGCTGATGGGGGGGCTGATCGGCGTCATGGTGATCATCCGGCCGGGAGCTGCAAGCTTTCAGCCCGCCGCCCTGTTGCCGCTGGGATCCGCCGTGGGCTATGCGGGCCTGCATATCCTCACCCGCAAACTGGGCAGCACCGACAGCCCGATCAGCATGGCGTTCTATATCCAGGTGATCTTCATCCTCGTCTCAGGCGCGTTTGGCCTGACGCTCGGCAGTGGCGGTTTCGCCAATGGCTCGTCGCCGTCGCTGGAATTCCTCACCCGTGCCTGGGGGGGCGTTCTCAACCCCCCCGGCGATGCGGTGTATTTCGTCATCCTCGGGCTCGCCTCCGGCCTTGGTGGATGGATGATCAGCCGGGCCTATACGCTCTGCGAAGCGGGGGGGCTTGCGGCCCCCCCCTTCGAATATGTCGCCATGGTGCTGGCGGTGGGGGGGTTCGGCTGGTTCGTCTTCGGCGAATGGCCGGACCCATGGACCTGGGTCGGTATCGGGCTGATCCTGGGATCGGGCCTGTTCGTGGCCCTGCGCGAGACGCGCACCCGCCCGACACGCCGCTAAACCGCGCGCCGCCCCCCCCATTCACCACAGGTTCACGTGAAAACCTTGCCTCTGCCGCCCGGCCTTTGTAGGCAGGGCCGACCGATGATGTAACCTGGGGGGGCCAGAGTCATGCCGCATAGCGATCCGAAAACCCTTGTCTCCACCCAGTGGCTGGAAGATCACCTGAAGGACCCGGACCTGCGCATTATCGACGCCAGTTGGTACATGCCCTTCGAAGAGCGTGACCCAAAGGCGGAATATGACGCGGCCCATATCCCCCCGGTGCCCGGTTCTTTGACATCGACGAAATTGCCGATCTGCGCTCGGACCTGCCACATATGGCCCCCCCGCCGGTGGAGAAATTCATGTCCCGCATGCGCGCCATGGGGGGGATCGGCGACGGCCACCAGGTGGTGGTCTATGATTGCTCGGGCATCCGGTCGGCGGCGCGCGTCTGGTGGCAGTTTCGCCTGATGGGCAAGATGGATATCGCGGTGCTGGATGGCGGCCTGCCGAAGTGGCAGCCGAGGGCCGCCCGGTCGAGGACCTGCCCCCCCCGATCGTGCGCGACCGCCACATGACGGTCAGCCGCCAGGCCCATATGATCAAGGATGTCACACAGGTCGCCGCCGCCTCGAAACTGGGCGACTACCAGATCCTGGATGCGCGCAGCGCGGGGGGGCGTTTCGCGGGCACCGAGCCCGAACCACGCGAGGGGGGGCTGCGTGGCGGGCATATCCCGAACTCGAAAAACGTCCCCCCCTATGGGGGGGAGCTTCTGAACGCCGATGGCACGATGAAGGATCCCGCCGGGCTGCAAGCCGCCTTTGACGCGGCGGGCGCGGATCTTTCGAAACCCGTGATCGCCACCTGCGGCTCGGGTGTGACGGCGGCGGTGATCTGCCTGGGGGGGCTTGAACGGCTGGGCCATGACCGCCACGCCATCTATGACGGCTCCTGGTCCGAATGGGGGGGCATGTATAACGACCTGAAGGTCGCAACCGGAGAAGAGTAAGATGCTGACCAACCTGCAAGCGCAACCGGAAGACAAGATCATGGCGCTGATGGCCGCTTACCGCGCCGACACGCGTGAGAACAAGATCGACCTGGGCGTCGGTGTCTACAAGAACGCGGCGGGCCAGACCCCCCCGGTGATGCGCGCGATCAAGGCCGCCGAACAGCAGCTGTGGGAGGCCGAGACCACCAAGAGCTACACCGGTCTGGCCGGGGGGGACCCCCCCGCCTATGGCCGCGCCCTGTCCGGCCTGGTGCTGGGCAAGTCGGTCGAGGCCGAGCGCCTGGCGCTGGCCGCCCAACCCGGCGGCACCGGCGCGATCCACCAGGCCGCCGAGCTGATCAAGGCCGCCAACCCGGAGGCCACCGTCTGGCTGTCCGCCCCCCCCACCTGGCCCAACCACCCGGCAATCCTGCGCCATGTGGGCTTGGCGATGGGCGAATACCGTTACTTCGACAATGACACGCGCGGCGTCGATTTCGACGGGATGATGGACGACCTGAAAGCCGCCAAGGCAGGCGACGTGGTGCTGCTGCACGGCTGCTGCCACAACCCGACGGGGGGGGCCAACCTGACCCTGCCGCAATGGTCCGAGCTGGTCGCGCTGATGCAGACAAACGGGCTGATCCCGCTCATTGATATCGCCTACCAGGGTTTCGGGGGGGACGGGCTGGACGAAGACGCCGCCGCCACCCGCCTGGTCGCCGCCGCCATGCCCGAGACCCTGATCGCCGCCAGCTGCTCGAAGAACTTCGGCATCTACCGCGAGCGCACCGGGCTTCTGATGGCGATCTCGGAAAAAGCCGAACAGACCGCGTTGACGCAGCAGAACCTGACCAGCCTCAATCGCCTGAACTTCTCGTTCCCGCCGGACCACGGCGCGCGGCTGGTGACGATGATCCTGGAAGACGACGCCCTGCGCGCCGACTGGATGGCGGAGCTGGAAGAGGTGCGCCTGGGCATGCTGGGACTGCGCGAGCAGCTGGCCCGCGAGTTGCAACAACGCACCGGTTCGGACCGCTTCGGCTTCATCGCCGAACACCGCGGCATGTTCTCGCGCCTCGGTGCCACGCCCGAACAGGTCGCGAAAATGCGCGACGATCACGGCATCTACATGGTGGGCGATAGCCGCCTCAACATCGCCGGTCTGAACCAGACCACCGTGCCGATCCTGGCCCAGGCCATCGCCGAGGCCGGCGTCTAAACCACGCTCCACAGGACCGAACCCGCAAGGCCGCGCCCATCCCGGACGCGGCCTTTTGCTTTTCATCTTTCCTCAAATATCCTGGGGGGGGTTTGGGGGGGGCAAGGCCCCCCCCAATCAATCAAATCATGCGTGGCGCAGCCACTCCGCTTGGTAACACCACGAAAAAACCCGGGCGCGAACGCCCGGGCCAGTCTTCAACGGTTCCGGCGCATGGATCAGCCGTTGGTGAACTCCGGATAGGCCTCCATGCCCAGCTCGGCCATGTCCAGACCGCCCAACTCCTCTTCCTCGCCGACGCGCAGACCGATCACGGCCTTGATCAGGCTGAAGAAGATGAAGCTGACCACGAAGACGAAGATGCCGATGGCGGCAAAGCCCATGATCTGCGTGCCGAAGGAGGCGCCGTCATTGGTCCAGGCGACGATGAAGGTGCCCCCCCAGAAGCCGGCAACCAAGTGCACCGGAATGGCACCGACCACGTCGTCGATCTTCAGCCGGTCCAGAAGCGGCACCACGAAGACCACGATCGCCCCCCCGCCGACACCACCGATGATCAGCGCCTGGAACAGGCTCGGGGGGGCCAGCGGTTCGGCGGTGATCGAGACAAGACCCGCCAGCGCGCCGTTCAGGGTCATCGTCAGGTCCACCTTCTTGTACATGACCTGGGTCATCACCATCACCACGACGGCCCCCCCGGCGGCAGCAGCCATGTTGGTATTGGCAAAGATGCGCGCCACGTCCGAGACGTCCGAGATCGTGCCCATCGCCAGCTGTGACCCACCATTGAAGCCGAACCAGCCAAGCCACAGGATGAAGGTGCCCAGCGTCGCGAGCGGCAGGTTGGACCCCCCCGGCATCGGAATGGTGCGCCCGTCCTTGTACTTGCCCAGACGCGGGCCAAGGATGAAGGCACCGGCCAGGGCGGCAAAGCCACCGGCGGCATGCACCAGGGTCGAACCCGCGAAGTCCGAGAAGCCCGCTTCGGACAGCCAGCCGCCGCCCCCCCACTGCCAGCTGGCTTCGATCGGTAGATGAAACCGGTCAGCACGACCACGAAGCCAGGAAGGGCCACAGTTTGATGCGCTCGGCCAGGGTGCCCGAGACGATCGAGGCGGTGGTCGCACAGAACATCAGCTGGAAGAAGAAATCGGACGCGCCCGAGGCATAGCCCACGTCGACCGCGTCAGCCCCCCCCACGCCCACCGGGTCCAGCGAGGTCACCGCAAAGAACGGGCCCAGCCAGCCCTCGATCAGCCAGTCGCCCGGATACATGATGCCGTAGCCCACCAGCCAGTACATGATCGCGGCAATGGAAAAGAGCGCGATGTTCTTGGTCAGCTGCATGGTCACGTTCTTTGACCGCACCAGCCCGGCTTCGAGCATGGCAAAGCCCGCCGCCATCCAGAAGACCAGGAAGCCGCCCACCAGGAACAGGACCGAGGTCAGGATGAATTTCGTATGATCGGCCGCCTCGCCGGGCACCGCGTCCTGCGCCATGGCGAAAGCGGGCAGCGCCGTCGCGGCCAGCGCGAGGGGGGGAAGAAGTTTCTTGAGTTGCATGTCGTATCCTCTCTGTCTGGCCGCGTTACAGCGCGTCGCCATCGGTCTCGCCGGTACGCACGCGCAGGGCGCTTTCCACGTCGAGCTTGAAAATCTTGCCGTCCCCCCCGATCTTGCCGGTGCCGGCGGTAGTGCGAATGGTGTCGATGACCTGATCGGCCATGGATTCGGCCACGACGATTTCCAGTTTCACCTTCGGCACGAAGTTCACGGCATATTCGGCACCGCGGTAGATCTCGGTATGGCCCGACTGCGCGCCGAACCCCCCCTTGATTTCGGTGACCATCATGCCGTTCACGCCAATGGAGGTCAGGGCTTCGCGGACCTCCTCCAGCTTGAACGGTTTGATCGCTGCAATGATCAGTTTCACGTCTTTCCCCCCCTTTTGGTTCCCAGCGGGGGGGCGACCCCCCCGCGTCTTGATGAGGACAGCAGGGCGAATGCTGCAGCGCAGAACAAGGAAGCAGCGGGGGGGGCAGCCCGCCCGGAAAACAGGCAAAATGGCACATTTTTTTGCACTCAACGTCGCATTTGCCACATTTTTCAGCGCCGAATTTATCAGCAGAGGTCAGGGTTCCCGGTCTCGTCTTTCCTGTCACGACTCGTTAGATTGCCCTTAAAACAGAGCAGCTCGACAAGAGAGTCCCATGGCTGGATCAGGCAGAAAAAGACCGCCCCCCCTGGTGGCCGATAAGCGCTATGGCGCCGGCAAACCCGGAGGGCAGAAACCCACGCGCAAGGCCCCCCCCGCCAAAGGGGGGGCGGCCAAGACCTCTCGCAAGGCCACCCGCAAACCTGCGCGCAAGACCGCTCGGCGGAAACCCGCGCGCAAATTGCCGGTTTTTCTGGCCTGGCCGCTGACGCTGATCCGCTGGATCTTGCGCCTGATCTGGAAACTGTTCTGGCGCGGCGGCGTGGTGGTGGCGCTGCTGATCGCGGTGGGTGTCTTCTATTTCTATTCGACCCTGCCACCGGTGAACGACCTGCTCGATGGGCGGGCACGCGGATCGGTCACCATGCTGGATCGCAACAGTCAGGTCTATGCCTGGCGCGGCGACCAATATGGCGGGATCATTACCACCGACACGGTGGCCCCCCCTGCGGTGAAGAACGCGGTGGTGGCGACCGAGGACAAGCGCTTCTACCGCCACTTCGGCCTGTCTCCGCGCGGCATCGCCTCGGCGATCAAGATCAACCTGCGCGAAGGGCGCGGGCCGCTGTCGGGTCATGGCGGCTCGACCCTGACGCAACAGGTGGCGAAGCTTCTGTGCCTGGGCGTGCCGTTTGACCCGACCAAGTGGGACAGTGAAGCCGCCTATGAGCGCGACTGCCGCCAGGGGGGGTCCTTGTGGCGCAAGATCAAGGAAGCGGTCTATGCGATGGCGCTGGAGGCGCGCTATTCGAAGGACGAGATCCTGACCATCTACCTGAACCGCGCCTTCCTGGGTTCGGGCAGTTTCGGGTTTGAGGCCGCCAGCCAGCGCTATTTTGGCCATTCCGCCGCCGAGGCCACGGTCCCCCCCGAGGCCGCGATGATGGCGGGCATGCTGACCGCGCCGTCGCGCTATGCGCCGACCAACAACCTGGCCCGCAGCCAGGACCGCGCGGCAACCGTGCTGAAACTGATGCAGGAGCAGGGCTATATCACCATGGCCCAGCGTGAGGCGGCCGCCGCCAATCCCGCCACCCTGTCGCGCGCCGCCCAGGCCCGCGCAGGTGGCTATTTCGCCGATTGGGTCATGTCCACCGGCCCCCCCGACTTCCTGACCCGCGACACGACGGAAGACGTGGTCATTCACACCACGCTGGATCAGGACATCCAGAGGGCCGCCGAAGAGGCGCTGGCCTGGGTGTTCGAAAACAAGGTGCGCGAAGGGTCCAAGGCGCAGGCCGCCGTGGTGGTCATGTCCGCCGATGGCGCGGTGCGCGCCATGGTCGGCGGGCGGCAGACCCAGGTCACGGGCGCATTCAACCGCGCCACGCAGGCAAAGCGCCAGACCGGATCGGCGTTCAAACCCTTCGTCTACGCCGCCGCACTGGACCTGGGATATAGCTGGAACAGCCTGGTCGAAGACGCGCCCCCCCTGTGCCTGAACATTCCCGGTTCGGGCCAGTGGTGTCCGGAAAACTACACCCGCAAGCATTACGGCACGGTCACCCTGACCCGCGCCTTGCGCGACAGCCTGAACATTCCCGCCGTGCGCCTGTCCGAAGCCGTGGGGGGGCGCGACATCGTGCGCCGGGTGGCATCCGAGTTTGGCATCGAAAGCGATCTGGCCGCCGGGCCTGCGCTGGCGCTGGGGGGGGCGTCGGAAAGCAGCCTGTTGGAGATGACCGGCGCGTACGCGGGCATTCTGAACGGCGGCTCGTCGGTCACGCCCTATGGGCTGGTGGAACTCAAGCTGATGGGCGACGAGGCCCCCCCCTGATGACGCAATCGGGTGGCATGGGCGAACGGGTGATCCTGCCTGATTCTGCGGCCCAGCTGACCTATATGATGAGCCGCGTGATCGAGGAAGGCACCGGGCGGCGCGCCCGGCTGGAGGGCCGCGAGGCCGCGGGCAAGACCGGCACCACCCAGGCCGCCCGTGACGCCTGGTTCCTGGGCTTTACCGCCGATTACGTGGCCGGGGGGGTCTGGATGGGCTATGACGACAACACGCCCCCCCTGAAGGGCGTGACCGGTGGCGGCCTTCCCGCCGAGATCTGGCGCGAGACCATGTTGCGCGTGCATGAAGGGCTGCCCGCCCGCCCCCCCTTGCCGATGATCCATCCGGATCCGAATGCCCTTGCCGACCCACTGGCCGGTCCCGGCGGGCTGGGCGTGCCCGAGACCGCCGGGCGGGGGGGCAACGGGCGCGGCGGTGGCCGTCCCCCCCGTGGCAACAACAATGTGGGCGACGTGATCGAGGACATCCTGCGCTCCATCCTGGGCGGTGGCTGAGCGCGGCTGCAAGGTCGCGGACGGCCTCTCGCAGGGCGTGTTTTAGATTGCGTGGTGCCTGCCCTTTGGTCCATCATCCGGACGGAACAGGGAGGCCCGACCATGCGCAAATTCCTCGTGGTGCTGGATGACAGCCGCGAATGTCTGAACGCCATGCGCTTCGCCGCGATGCGCGCGGCCAATACCGGCGGCGGTGTCACCGTTCTGTCGATTATCCCGCCGGATGAGTTCAACCATTGGATCGGGGGGGTCGGCAACATCATGCGCGAGGAGGCCCGCGAGGCGATTGTCGCCCATTACGAGGTTTTCGCCAAATGGATGCGCGACCGCCAGGGGGGGGTTGAACCCGAGCTGATCATCCGCGAGGGCGAAGCGGTGCCTGAAATCCTGGCCCATGTGCGCGAGGACCCGGAAATCGGCGTGCTGGTGCTGGGCGCGGGCGAAGGCAAACACGGCCCCCCCGGCCCGCTGGTCACCCAACTGACCCGCGCCAGCGCAGACCTGCCAATGCCGGTCACCATCGTGCCTGGCGGCATGTCCAAGGAACGGCTGGAAGCGATCACCTGATCGCCCCCCCCTGCCCGGCTCCCACCCGGCAGGCGTTTCGCGCGCGGCGAAGCGGGCGTTGCCCCCCCTAGGATTTCGAACGGCGCGGCACGGCGTCGCCGCCCTTGCCGCCCTTGGCCGCTTTTGCAGCCGCAGCCCGCGCCTTGTTCTTCTTCGAGTTCGCCTTGCCCTTGGGCGGCGGCGGGCCTTTCGGCGTGTCCGAGGCCCTGCGCCCCCCCGGCTTGCCGTCCGCCTTGTGGCGCGGCTTGCGTTCGCTCACGGCCCCCCCGTCGTGCCGGTCCTCGCGCGGGCCACGATGCTTGGGCGCACCGCCTTTCGGTTCGCCCTTGGGCTTTTTCTTGCGCGGCGCAGGATCGTCGTCCCAGTTGGTCGTGGCCGCCTTGGGTTTCGCGGATTTCTCATCGCGCGGTCTGTCCCATTTGGGTTTCTTGTCCCACTCCGGCTTGTCGCCTTTGGGTTTGTCCCATTTCGGCTTGTCACTCTTTGAAGTGTCACCACGCGGACCACCCTGCCCCCCCCGGTGCGGCTTCTTCTCGTGACGCGGTTTGCCCTTGAAGCCGGGTTTGCCCCCCCCGGCTTGCCCCCCCCTTGATCATCGGCGGCTTGTCCAAACGGGTCAGTTCGGAGCCGGTTTCGATCTCCATCCGCCGTCGAGCGCCTTGAGGAAGCCCTCGACCGCGCGTTCGGCGATCTCGACAAAGGTCTCGCTGTCCTGAATGCGGATCGCGCCGATCTCATCCTTGGTGATATTGCCCGCTTTGCAGAGCATCGGCATGATGCGGCGCACCTCGGCCCCCCCGGCGTCACGACCGCCGGAGATCGAGAACCAGACGGAGGGGGGGCCGAAATCGCGGGTCGGGCGTGGGCCGGTCTGGTTGACCTCACCCAGTTCTTCGGGCGCGGAATGCTGGCCACGGTAAAGCCGCAGATAGGCGGCCGCCAGCTGTTCGGCAGAGAATTGTTCCAGCAGCTCGGCGACCGGCGTGGCCTCGCCCTCGCTGACCGGTTCGGCCCAGGCGGGGGGGTCGGCCATCATGCGTTCGCTGTCGCGCGCCAGAACGGCATCGGCAGACGGGGGGCCGGGCCCCCCCAGTCTGCTTCGACCTTGGCCCATTTCAGCAGGCGTTGCGCTTTCTTGTAGGCCGACGGCGGCACGATCAGCGCGCTGACGCCCTTGCGCCCGGCGCGCCCGGTGCGGCCGGAGCGGTGCAGCAGGGTCTCGTGGTTCGAAGGCAATTCGGCATGCACGACCAGATCCAGCTTCGGCAGGTCGATGCCGCGCGCGGCCACGTCGGTGGCGACACAGATCTGCGCGCGCCGTCGCGCATGGCCTGCAGCGCGTTGGTACGTTCGCTCTGGCTGAGCTCGCCCGACAGGGACACGACATTCAGCCCGCGGTTGGACAGGCGCGCCGTCAGGCGGGCGACCATGGCGCGGGTGTTGGCGAAGACAATCGCGTTGGGCGCTTCATAATAACGCAGCACATTGATGATCGCCTTTTCAGCGTCGCGCGGCATGACCGACAGCGCGTGGTAGTCGATATCGGCATGCTGGGTCGCCTCGGCCACGGTGGTAATGCGCACGCTGTCGCGCTGGAAGTTCTTTGCCATCTTGGCGATCGCCGGGGGGGGCACGGTGGCAGAAAACAGCAGCGTGCGGCGGTCTTCGGGCACGGACGACAGGATGAACTCCAGATCCTCGCGAAAGCCCATGTCCAGCATCTCGTCCGCCTCGTCCAGCACCACGGCGCGGATCGCGGACAGGTCGATGGCGCCGCGTTCGATATGGTCGCGCAGACGGCCCGGCGTGGCGACGACAATATGCGTGCCGCGTTCCAGCGCGCGACGTTCGTCGCGCGGGTCCATGCCACCCACGCAGGAGGCCAGATAGGCCCCCCCGGCCTCGCGATACAACCAGGTCAGTTCGCGGCGCACCTGCATCGCCAGTTCGCGCGTCGGCGCGATGACCAGGCCCAGCGGCGCACCGGAGCGCCCGAATGCCTCGTCCTCGCCCAACAACGTCGGCGCGATGGCCAGGCCAAAGCCACGGTCTTGCCCGACCCGGTCTGGGCGGACACCAGGAGGTCGGCCTCGGCCAGGTCCGGTGCGGTCACCGCCTCCTGGACCGGGGGGGTCAAAGTGTCATAGCCTTGGGCCGCAAGCGCGGCAGAGAGGGCGGTTTTCATGGTCGGGCTTTCCGGAAATGGGGGGGCAATCGGGCGGGCCTACAGGGTTTCAGGGCCCTTGTATAGAGGCTTTTGCTGCAAGTGCACCTGCGAAGCAGTCGCAAAGTTTAGAATGGTTCCAATCTTGACAGATGCCCGGCGGAGGCGCATATGAAATCCGACAGAAAAGGTACGCCACATGTTCATCCAGACCGAATCCACTCCGAACCCCCCCGCCACGCTGAAATTCCTGCCCGGCCAAACCGTGCTGGAAGCGGGCACCGCCGACTTCCCGTCTGCCGATGCGGCGGGAAAATCACCGCTGGCGCAGCGCATCTTTGCCGTCCAGGGCGTGACCGGCGTCTTCTTCGGCACCGATTTCGTCACCGTGACCAAGGCCGAGGAGGTCGAGTGGGACCATATCAAACCCGCGATCCTGGGCGCGATCATGGAACATTACCAGTCGGGCGCTGCGGTGATGGAAGGCGGCGCGACCAAGCCCGCACATGCCGAACACACCGGCGAGGATGGCGAGATTGTCGAGCAGATCAAGGAACTCCTGGACACCCGCGTACGCCCGGCCGTGGCGCAGGATGGCGGCGACATTACCTTCCACGGCTTTGATCGCGGCGTGGTTTACCTGCATATGCAGGGGGGGGCCTGCGCGGGCTGCCCGTCCTCGACCCTGACCCTGAAAATGGGCATCGAGAACCTGCTGAAACATTACATCCCCCCCGAAGTGTCGAGGTGCGTCCGGTTGCCGTCTGACGCCCCCCCCTGATCCTGGCTTTCGACACATCGGCCGCGCATTGCGCGGCCGCTTTGCTGTCTGGTGACAGCCTTGTGGCGCACCGCCATGAGCCAATGCCGCGCGGCCAGGGGGGGGAAGCTCTGTTTCCCCCCCTGTTGGAACAGGTGCTTGCGAGGGTGGCGTGGTCTGGAGTGACCTCGATGCCATCGGCGTGGGCGTGGGGGGGCCGGGCAACTTTACCGGCATTCGCATTGCCGTCTCTGCTGCGCGCGGGCTGGCCCTGTCTCTTGGTATTCCGGCGGTCGGGGGGGTGTCATCCTTGGAGGCGCAGGCCTATGGGCATGCGCGGCCGGTCTGGTCGCTGGTGGATGCACGCCGTGGGGGGGCGCTTTATGCACAGAAACTGCCGGACGGGGGGGTGCCTGCCCTGATCGAAGGCGACGCGGCCGAGCGGCTTTCGCCCAAACTCGGGCCGCTCGACGTTCGAACCCGCTGTGGCAATCGCAGGGATCGCGGCTGAGCGCCTGTCCAGCGGAGAGGACCTTCCCCCCCGCCCAGCCCCCCCGCTTTATATTCGCGCCGCCGACGCCGCCCCCCCACCGCGTGATCCGGCACCGATCATACTGCCGTGACGCCCGAAACCCTCGCCTGCCTGCACGCCGCCGCTTTCACCGATCAGCGCCCCCCCTGGTCGGTGGTGGAGTTCGAAACGCTGCTGGCTTCGCCCCCCCATGTCTTTTTGATCACCGATCCGAACGGTTTCGCGCTGGGTCGGGTCATCCTTGATGAGGTCGAACTTCTGACCATTGCCACCGCTCCTGGGGGGGCCCGCAGACAGGGGGGGATCGGACGCGCGCTGATGGCGGCCTTCGAGGCCGAGGCAAAAGGACGCGGCGCGGCCTTGGCCCACTTGGAAGTGGCCGCAGACAATCTGCCTGCGCTGGCGCTCTATCAGGCGCAAGGTTGGGCGGAAACCGGGCGACGTGCCGGATACTATGCGCGTTCCGACGGACCGGCGGCAGATGCGCTGATGATGCAGAAAGCACTGACGTAACGGCAACTTCCCCCCCGTATGATTGGGCTTTATGGTTGCGCTATCGTCCGTCAAGCGTCGCTTTTTGACCCACCGGTAAAAACTTAACTTGACCCGGCCCTTGCCCTACGTCCTAATTTGCGGATGATCCTGTGCAGCGATCTGCTCGCACAGTCACGGGAATCGCCGGCAATGGGCCGGGAGACCCGAAGGTTAACAAACCGGGAGAAAGTTCATGACCCTGATGCAGAAATTCCTTGGCGCGGCTGCCACCGTGGCCCTGACGGCGGGTGCCGCCGTGGCCGATCCGGCAATCATTTTCGACCTTGGCGGCAAGTTCGACAAGTCATTCAACGAAGCTGGCTACAACGGTGCCGAGAAATGGGCGCAGGAGACCGGCGGCAAATACCTGGAAATCGAACTGCAATCCGAGGCCCAGCGCGAGCAGGCCCTGCGCCGCTTTGCCGAAGCGGGTGCCAACCCGGTGATCACCATGGGCTTCGCCATGTCGACGCCGCTGTCGAACGTGGCACCGGATTACCCGGACACCACCTTTGTGACCATCGACGGCTTTTCGGATGCGGCAAACGTGCTGACCTTCAGCTTTGCCGAACATGAGGGGGGGTCCTACCTTGTCGGCATGATGGCGGCGATGGCCACGGAATCGAACACCGTGGGCTTCATCGGCGGCATGGATATCCCGCTGATCCGCGAGTTTGCCTGTGGCTATGCCCAGGGCGTCAAGGCCGTGAACCCGGATGCCACCGTGATCTCGAACATGACGGGCACCACCCCCCCGGCGGCCTGGAACGACCCGGTTAAGGGCGGCGAGCTGACCAAGGCGCAGATCAGCCAGGGCGCTGACGTGATCTATGCCGCCGCCGGGGGGGGCACCGGCCTGGGCGTGCTTCAGACCGCCGCCGACGAAGGCGTGCTGTCGATCGGTGTGGATTCGAACCAGAACCACCTGTTCCCCCCCGGCAAGGTCCTGACCTCGATGCTGAAACGTGTGGATGTGGCCGTCTACGACGCCATGTCGGCGGGCGACAGCCTGGAGCCGGGCCTGCGCGTGATGGACCTGGCCCATGAGGGTGTGGGCGTCGCACTGGACGAAAACAACGCCTCGCTGGTCTCGGCGGACATGAAAGCCGCCGTAGACGCCGCCGCCGCCAAGATCATCGCCGGAGAAATCGTCGTCCACGACTACCAGACGGACGACAGCTGCCCGGTGCTGGACTTCTGATCCGGCCATGAGCGCGACAAGCACAGAGGGGGGCAACCGGCACCGGTTGCCCCCCCCGCCATCGAACTTCGCGGCATCTCGAAGGCCTTCGGGCCGGTGCAGGCGAACAAGGACATCTCGATTCGGGTCGCACCGGGCACGATCCACGGGATCATCGGCGAAAACGGTGCCGGGAAATCGACGCTGATGTCCATTCTCTATGGGTTCTACAAGGCGGATGAGGGCCAGATCTTCATCAATGGCCAGGAGACCCAGATCCCCCCCGACAGCCAGGCCGCCATTCGCGCCGGCATCGGATGGTGTTCCAGCATTTCAAGCTGGTCCAGAATTTCAGCGTGCTCGAAAACGTGATCCTGGGGGGGGTCGAGGACGGTGCAATGCTGCGCCCGTCGCTGGCCAAGGCACGCAAGAGCCTCAAGGCGCTGGCCGAAGAATATGAACTCCACGTTGACCCGGATGCCAAGATCGAGGATCTGGGCGTCGGGCTGCAACAACGTGTCGAGATCCTGAAGGCGCTGTATCGTCAGGCGGACATCCTGATCCTGGACGAGCCCACGGGGGGGGTGCTGACGCCCGCTGAGGCCGACCACCTGTTCCGCATCCTCGAAGGGCTGCGCGCGCAGGGCAAGACGATCATCCTGATCACCCACAAGCTGCGCGAGATCATGGAGATCACCGATACGGTATCGGTCATGCGGCGCGGGCAGATGACCGCCACGGTCAAGACCGCCGAGACCAGCCCCCCCGAGGAGCTGGCCGAGCTGATGGTCGGGCGCAAGGTGCTTTTGCGCGTCGACAAGGCCCCCCCGGCCAAGCCGGGCGACACGGTGCTGGAGGTGAACAACCTGCGCATGGTCGACGACCACGGGGGGGTCGAACGCCTGAAGGGCATCAGCCTGAATGTGCGCGCGGGCGAGATCCTGGGCATTGCCGGTGTCTCCGGCAACGGCCAGTCGGAACTTCTGAAAGTTCTGGGCGGCATCGCAACCGCCACTGGCGAAGTGCGGGTCAAAGGCGAGAGCATCGACCTGACCGGCAAGCATTCCGATGGACGAAGCCGCCGGGCGCGGGGGGGCATTTCCCACGTGCCCGAAGATCGCCACCACGAGGGCTGATCCTTGACTTCCACGCCTGGGAAAACCTGGCCTTCGGCTATCACCACGCGCCGGAATACCAGAAGAACGCCCTGTTGATGGACAACGCGGGCATGTTGGCCAAGGCGCAACAGGAAATGGATGAATTCGACGTGCGTCCCCCCCCTGATCCGATGTTGCAGGCAAAAAGCTTTTCCGGCGGCAACCAGCAGAAAATCGTCATGGCGCGCGAGATTGAACGCGACCCCCCCGATATCCTGCTGGTCGGCCAGCCCACGCGCGGCGTGGACATTGGCGCGATCGAGTTCCTGCACCAGCGCATCATCGACCTGCGCGACCGCGGCAAGGCGATCCTGCTGGTGTCGGTGGAGCTTGAAGAAATCCTGTCCCTGTCGGACCGTATCGCGGTCATGTTCGACGGGCAGATCATGGGCGAACGCCTGCCGTCCGAGACGGACGAAACCGAGCTTGGCCTGCTGATGGCCGGGGGGTCAGCGGCGAAGAAAAGGGGGGGGCCGCCTGATGGACAAGATGCCACGCTGGGCGGATGTCGCCCTTATTCCGGTCCTGAACCTGGTGATTGCCTTTGCGCTGTCCGCCCTGGTGATCCTGGCCATTGGCGAGGACCCGGTCGAGGCCGTGACCCTGATGGTCAAGGGCGCGCTGGGGGGGTCGACCTATGGCTGGGGGGGCTATACGCTTTATTACACCACCAATTTCATCTTCACCGGGCTTGCCGTGTCGATTGCGTTCCAGGCCGCGCTGTTCAACATCGGCGGCGAGGGGGGGCAGGTGGTGCTGGGTGGCCTTGGGGGGGTGGCGCTGGTCTGCCTTTATATCCCTTTTCCGCACTGGGCGGTGGCGCTGATCGTCGCCATGGCCGGCGGGGGGGCCATCTTTGGCGCGGCCTGGGCGGCCATTCCGGCCTGGCTGCAAGCCAAACGCGGCAGCCATATCGTGATCACCACGATCATGTTCAACTTCATCGCCTTCTCGCTGCTCAACTACCTGCTGGTGAACGTGCTGCGCCCGGCGGGTGAGATGAACCCGGCCACCGCCTCGTTCCCGGAAAGCACCCATCTGCCGACCTTCCAGGACATGTTCTCGACCGCCGACAATGTGGTCTTCCGCGGCGCGCCGGTGAACGTGAGCTTCTTCATCGCGCTGATTGCCTGTGTGGTGGTCTATTTCCTGATGTGGCGCTCGCGCCTCGGGTTCGAGATCCGCGCCCTGGGCAAGAGCCCGCAGGCCTCGGTCTATGCCGGGATTTCGCCGGTCAAGATCACCATGATCGCGATGCTGATTTCCGGCGCGATCAGCGGGATGATGTCGATCAACAACACCATGGGCCAGGCCGAACAGCTGATCCTGAATTCGGCGGAAGGTGCCGGTTTTGTCGGCATCGCCGTGGCGCTGATGGGGGGGCGCAACCACCCGTTCGGCGTGCTGCTGGCGGCCTTCCTGTTCGGCTTCCTCGCCCAGGGCGGCGGCGAGCTGGCCCTGTGGATGAACATCCCGCGGGAGCTGGTCACGGTGATCCAGGCTTTCGTCATCATGCTGACCGGTGCCATGGACAACATGGTGCGCTGGCCGGTGGAACGTGCCTTCATCCGGGCCGCGAAACGGGGGGGAGAGCGCTGATGGACTTCCTGACCATTTTGCAGATCACCGACAGCGGTATTCGCCTGGCGACGCCTTTGCTGTTTGCCTGTCTGGCCGGGCTGTTTTCGGAACGCGCGGGCATTTTTGACATTGGTCTTGAGGGCAAGATCCTGGTTTCGGCCTTCTTTTCCGCCGGGGGGGTTGCGGCGGCTTTCGGGTCCGTCTGGCTGGGGGGGCTTATGGCCGGGATGGCCAGTTCGCTGAGTTTCTCTGTCATGCATGGCGTGGCCTCGATCACCTATCGCGGCAATCAGCTGATTTCGGGCGTGGCGTTGAACTATTTCGCCTCCGGCATCACGATCCTGATCGGCTCGGCCTGGTTTGCCCTTGGCGGGCGCACGCCGTCCTTGAAGGACGATCAACGCTTCGGCCCGGTCGAGCTGCCCCCCCTGTCCTGGACCCGCGAGAACGCGGAAGCAGCCGGCATGAAGCTGAACGAGGCGATCGCCCAGGCAAACCCCCCCGTGCAGCAGATCTATAGCGAGCTTCTGTCGGGCCATACGATCCTAGTCTATGTGGCCATCGCATGGTTCCCCCCCTGTCCTGGTGGGTGCTGAACCGCACGCGCTTCGGCCTGCGCCTGCGCGCGGTGGGGGGGGAGAACCCCCCCGGTGCGGTGGACACGGCCGGTGTGTCGGTGATCAAGCTGCGCTTCGCCGCGATGGTCATTGCCGGGCTGCTCTGCGGCATGGCGGGGGGGGCCTATATGGCGACAGGGCTGGGCGCGGGTTTCGTCAAGGAAATGTCGGGTGGGCGCGGCTATATCGCGCTGGCCGCCCTTATCTTTGCCAACTGGCGGCCCTGGCATGCGCTTGGCGCGACCTTCCTGTTCGGCCTGCTGCAAGCCATTGCCAACCGCTACCAGAGTCTGGAGCTGGGCGGCGTGACCATTCCCGTGCAGCTGATGGAGGCCCTGCCCTACATCCTGACCGTGGTGATCCTGGCGGGTTTCATCGGCAAACCGACCCCCCCGCCCAAGGCCGGAGGCGAGCCCTATGTCAAGGAACGCTGAGGACCTGGCGGCCCTCATCCGCGCACGCGCGGGTAAGGCACCGGTCGAGGTCGGGTTGGTGTTGGGGGGGTCGGGCCTTGGCCACCTGGCCGACGCCGTGGAGGGTGTCGCGATCCCCCCCTACGGTGACCTGCCGGGCTTTCCCGGATCCGCGGTGTCGGGCCACAACCCGAACCTGGTGATCGGGCAGTTGGAAGGCACCCGCGTCGCCGTCTTCGGCGGGCGGGCGCATTATTACGAACAGGGCCAGGCGGATGCGATGCGCCTGCCGCTGGAAGTGCTGAAAGCACTGGGTGCCGACAAGCTGATCCTGACCAATGCGGCGGGCTCGATGCGATCCGACATTGGGCCCGGTGACCTGATGCTTCTGTCCGATCACATCAACTTCTCGGGCCTCAACCCGCTGATCGGCGAACCGACGGACGCGCGGTTCGTGCCGATGACCCATGCCTATGACGGGTCGATGCGCGGGGGGGCGCTGTCGCGCATTGCCGATGACGAGGGCATCGCGCTCGCCGAAGGCATCTATGCCTGGTATTCCGGCCCCCCCTCGTTCGAAACCCAGGCCGAGATCCGCGCGATCCGCACCCTGGGCGCCGATGCGGTCGGCATGTCCACCGTGCCCGAGGTGATCCTGGCGCGCTTCCTGGGGGGGCTGCGCGTCGCGGCCATCTCGACCATCACCAACATGGCCGCTGGCATGTCGGACGAGAACATCAGCCACGAGCACACCAAGGCGATGGCACCAGTTGGGGGGGCCAAAAAGCTGGAAAAACTGGTCAGGCGGTACTTAACGCGTGACTAGCCGCGCAATCTGTCGCAAGGTTCACGGAACGGCGAGCGACGCCCCCCGACCATCAAAAACTGACAGCTGACCCGCGCCTCATGCAAATTTATCTGCCCATTGCCGAAGTTTCGGTAAACGCCTTCCTTCTACTGGGTCTTGGCGGGATCGTGGGCATATTGTCGGGCATGTTTGGCGTTGGCGGCGGGTTCCTGATGACGCCCTTGCTGTTCTTCATCGGCATTCCGCCCGCCGTGGCCGTGGCAACCGAGGCAAACCAGATCGTTGCCTCGTCTTTCTCCGGCGTGCTGGCACACCTGAAACGCAAGACCGTGGACCTGAGGATGGGCACGGTGTTGCTGGTCGGCGGGCTGATCGGCGCGGCCTGGGTGTGCAACTGTTCAATACATTGAAGGCCATGGGCCAGGTCGACCTGCTGGTGAAACTATCCTATGTGGTTTTCCTGGGCATCATCGGCGGGCTGATGTTCTTTGAAAGCCTGCGTGCGATCATGAAGACGCGCGGCGGGGGGGCGGTGGTGACAACGCGGCGCAAGCATTTCTGGGTGCACAACCTGCCCTTCAAGATGAAGTTCCGCACAAGCGGCCTGTATATCTCGGTCATCCCGCCCATTCTGGTCGGCGTGTTGGTGGGCATTCTGGCGGCGATCATGGGCGTGGGTGGCGGTTTCATCATGGTGCCCGCGATGATCTACCTTCTGGGCATGCCGACCAAGGTCGTCGTCGGCACCTCGCTGTTTCAGATCATCTTTGTCACCGCCTTTACCACGCTGTTGCACGCCACCACGAACTTCACCGTGGACATGGGGGGGCTGGCGGTGCTTTTGCTGATCGGTGGCGTCATCGGCGCGCAGATCGGCGCGCGGATCGGCGTCAAGATGAAGGCCGAGCAACTGCGCATCCTGCTGGCGCTGATGGTGCTGGTGGTCTGCGGCAAACTGGCGCTGGACCTCTTGTTGATGCCATCGGAGCTTTATGAACTGGGGGGGCCGGGGGGGGCGGTCACTGATGCTGCGCCTGTGCCTTGCCCTTCTGATGCTGATCGCCTTGCCCGCCAGGGCCGAAGACATTGTCGCCGGATTGAGCCAGAACCGGGTGTCGATCACCGCAACTTTCGTGGGCTCCGAGATCCTGATCTTTGGTGCGGTCAAGCGCGATGAGCCCCCCCCGCCCGAGGACGATCCCCCCCTGCGCGTGGTCGTGGTGGTCGAAGGACCGTCCGGTCCGGTCACCGTGCGGCGCAAGGCCAAGCGTTACGGCATCTGGGTCAATACCGACGCCGTGGTGGTGGACGAAGCGCCCAGCTTTTATGCGGTGGCCACCTCGGCCCCCCCGCTGCGCCAGGCGATCTCGGAGATCGACGACCTGCGCCACCACGTGACGATCCCGCAGGCGATCCGCCTGGTGGGCGAAGCGTCCGAGACGGTGAACCCGCGTGATTTTGCCGAGGCAGTGGTGCGGATCCGGACCGATGCGGGGGGGCTGTACACATTGCAGGAAGGTGCGGTGGAACTGGTTCAAGAGACCCTGTTCAACACCCGGATCGCCCTGCCCGCCAACCTGACCGAGGGCGAATACCGCACCCGCATCTACCTGACGCGCGGCGGCTATATTGCCTCGCAATATGAAACCGTGATCGAGGTGCAGAAGGTCGGGCTGGAACGGTGGGTGTTCAACCTGGCCCATGAGCAGCCGCTGATCTATGGCCTGTTGTCGCTGTTCATCGCGATTGCCGCGGGCTGGGGGGGGCGTCGACCGCGTTCCGGATGCTGCTGAGAAGCTGAGGCGGGGGGGTGCCGGTCGAGCGTCAGCGAAGACGACACTTCGCGTGGCGCCGCGTGGCTGCTTTCTCCAAGCCGCAAGAAAAAGGGCGCGCACCTCCCGGTACGCGCCCCCCCGCTCAATCCTCAAGCAAGGTTTATTCGGCAGCCACCGCCTTGGGGGGGTCCACCAGGGTCACGATGTCGTCCATGATCACGTTCAGCTCGAAATCCTTCGGCGTGTAGACCTTTGCGACGCCCATGGCGCGCAGGCGTTCGGCGTCTTCGTCTGGGATGATGCCGCCGGCAATGACCGGGACGTGGCCCAGACCTGCCTCGCGCATACGTTCCATCAGCTCTTCCAGAAGCGGGATATGTGAGCCGGACAGGATCGACAGACCGACCACATGGGCCTGTGTCTCGATCGCCGAGGCAACCAGTTCCTCGGGCGTCAGGCGGATGCCTCGTAAGTGATGTCCATGCCGCAATCGCGGGCACGGGCGGCGATCTGTTCGGCCCCCCCGTTGGAATGCCCGTCCAACCCCCCCGGCTTGCCGACCACGAATTTCAACCGGCGGCCCAGCGCGTCGGACACGGCGTCGACACGGGCGCGAATATCCTCCAGCCCTTCGGTGCGATTCGAGGGGGGGTTCTTGGACACACCGGTCGGTGCACGGTACTGGCCGAAGGTCTGGCGCATGACCTCGCCCCCCCATTCGCCGGTGGTGACACCCGCTTTCGCGGCGGCAATCGAGGCGGGCATGATGTTGGAGCCGTCCTTGGCGGCCTGGCGCAGGTCGGCCAGCGCGGCCTGCACGGCAGCATCATCGCGATCCGCGCGCCACTGTTCCAGGCGAGCGATCTGGTCGGCCTCGGCCTCGGCATCCGCGACCATGATGGCACCGTCGCCAGCGGTCAGCGGGCTTTCCGCCGCCTCGGTCCATTTGTTCACGCCGACCACGGTGGTCTCGCCCCCCCCTTCGATCTTGCCGATCCGCGCGGCGTTCGAGTCCACAAGGCGCGATTTCATGTATTCGATGGCGGAAATCGCCCCCCCGCCCATGGCGTCGATCTGGGCCAGTTCGGCGCGCGCGCCGTCCTTCAGCTCACCCACCTTGCGTTCCACCGCCGGGTTGTTGTCGAACAGGTCGTCATATTCCAACAGGTCGGTTTCATAGGCCATGATCTGCTGCATGCGCAGGGACCACTGCTGGTCCCAGGGACGCGGCAGGCCCAGCGCCTCGTTCCAGGCGGGCAGCTGCACCGCGCGGGCGCGGGCGTTCTTTGACAGGGTCACCGCCAGCATTTCAATGAGGATGCGGTAGACGTTGTTTTCCGGCTGCTGCTCGGTCAGGCCGAGGCTGTTCACCTGCACACCGTAGCGGAAGCGGCGGAACTTGGGGGGGTCCTCGACGCCGTAGCGTTCGCGGGTGATCTCATCCCACAGTTCAACAAAGGCGCGCATCTTGCACATCTCGGTAACGAAACGGATGCCCGCGTTCACGAAGAAGGAGATGCGGCCGACCATGGCCGGGAAGGCTCGGCAGGCACTTTGGTTTTCAGGTCGTCCAGCACGGCGATGGCGGTGGCCAGTGCGAAGGCGAGCTCCTCTTCCGGCGTCGCACCGGCCTCCTGCAAGTGGTAGGAACAGACGTTCATCGGGTTCCACTTGGGCAGGTGTTCACGCGTATAGGCGGCCACGTCGGTGATCATGCGCAGGCTGGGTTTCGGCGGGCACACGTAGGTGCCGCGCGACAGGTATTCCTTGATGATGTCGTTCTGCACCGTGCCCTGCAGCTTGGAGATGTCCGCGCCCTGTTCCTCGGCCGCCGCGATGTAAAGCGCCAGCAGCCACGGCGCGGTCGCGTTGATCGTCATCGAGGTGTTCATCTGCTCCAGCGGGATATCCTGAAACAGGCTGCGCATGTCGCCCAGATGCGCCAGCGGCACACCGACCTTGCCCACTTCTCCCCCCCGCGCGAGCTTGTGGTCGCTGTCATAGCCCGTCTGGGTCGGCAGATCGAAAGCCACAGACAGGCCGGTCTGACCCTTGGCCAGGTTGGTGCGGTAAAGCTCGTTCGAGGCCTTGGCGGTTGAATGGCCGGCATAGGTGCGGAAAAGCCAGGGGGGGCGGGATTTTGCTGGGCTGGTCATGGGGGGGTCGACTCACGGTTCATGTTGCGCTGCAGCATTTATGCAGACGCAAGATTGTTACGCAAGTCGGAAATGAAGCGTCAGAAAATTGCGCTGCGTAACTTCTGCCATGCAATCACAAACAAAGGTGACCATTTCATTCTGTCAAAACTGCAGCACCTTGTTTTGAACATACTTCGTAAGGGCCGGGACACTTTACCTTGCACCTCAATCCTGAGACTCTGGCGCAATGACTCGTTCGGTGGAATTGCCCCCCCTTTGGCTTCTGGTGCTGATCCTGCTTTCGCCACGGTGACTTTCGCTTCGCATTTCCTGTTCCCATCGGTGCGCTGGTTCTTTCGCCGGCGGCTGGAAAGGGCGGTAGCGCAATTGAACGACCGGCTGACCCGGCCGATCGAACCGTTCAAGCTGGTCCGCCGCTTTGATACGGTGCAGCGGCTGAGCTATGACCCCCCCGAGGTCGCCAAGGCGATCGCCGAACATTGCGCCGAGACGGGCGAGCCGGAGCAGGTCGCGTTCGAGCGGGTGCAGAGATATGCGCGAGAGATCGTGCCGCGGTTTTCGGCCTTTGCCTATTTCGCCTTTGGCATCCGCATCGCGAAATGGATCAGCCGGGCCTTCTACCGTGTGCGTCTGGGGGGGGCCTTTGACGAGGCCCACCTGGAGGCGGTGGACAAGAAGGCGACGGTTGTCTTCGTGATGAATCACCGGTCCAACATGGATTACGTTCTGGTCACCTGGCTGGCCGCCGAACGCAGCCACCTGTCCTATGCGGTGGGGGGGGAATGGGCGCGGGTCTGGCCACTGCGTGCGTTGATCCGGTCGATGGGGGGGGCTTATTTCATTCGCCGCCGGAGCCGCAATACGCTCTATCGCAAGGTGCTGGCGCGCTACGTACAGATGGCGACCGACGGTGGCGTGACCCAGGCGATCTTTCCCGAAGGCGGGTTGAGCCTGAACGGCGAGGTGGGCCCCCCCCGAAGCTGGGGGGGCTTCTGTCCTATATCACCGACGGGTTCATGCCCGGCGAAAGTCGTGATGTGGTCTTCATCCCGGTCGCCCTGAACTATGACCGGGTGCTGGAAGATCGGGTGCTGGTGGCGGCGGACATTGGCGGGAACCGCAAGTTTCGGCTGCGCTGGAAATACCTGATCCGCCATATCTCGATGCATTTGGGCCAGCGGTTGACCGGGCGGTTTCACCGGTTCGGATATGCCTCGGTCAGCTTTGGCACGCCGCTGTCCCTGACCGAGTTCGCGGCGGAACACCCCCCCACACGGGGGGGGATGCGCTGACCAAACCCCCCCTGGCGCAGGAGATCATGCAGCGTATTCGTAAGGTGGTGCCGGTGTTGCCGGTGCCGCTGGTCGCCGCGATCCTGTTGGAGCAGGACGGGCTAAGCCGTGCCGAGGTGACCGCGCGGTTCAAGGCCCTGGTCGAGGATATGGAGGCCCGTGGTGCCCATATCCACATGCCGCGCGACAATCTGGATTATGCGGTCGAGGTCGGGCTGCGGCTACTGCTTCTGCGCAAGCTGATTGGCGAAACGGCCGGCAAGTTCACCGTAAATCCGCCCGACCGCCCGGTGCTTGGCTTCTATGCCAACTCCATCGCGCATCTGACCGGAAAGATCGAGATGCGGGAGATTGCCGCCTTGGAGCAGCCTGAACCGTCGAGATTGACGTCGCGTTTCGTCGCGACATAAAATTACAAAAAAAAGTCGCAAACGGTGTTGCATTCTTGCGGACCCATCCGTAATGCTGCACCAGCAGCCGCAATTCTGCGTTGCGGCAAAAGAATCAGCAACAGGAGGCCCGCATGGCTCTGGATACCGAAAGCGGCATCGCTCAATACGACGCCCCCCCCGAAAAGGACCTTTATGAAATCGGCGAGATGCCCCCCCCGATGGGCTATGTGCCGAAGAAAATGTACGCCTGGGCGATCCGCCGCGAACGCCATGGTGACCCGGTTCAGTCGTTCCAGCAGGAGGTCGTCGACACCTGGGAGATCGACAGCCACGAAGTGCTGGTCCTGGTGATGGCCGCGGGCGTCAACTACAACGGCGTCTGGGCCGGGCGCGGCGTGCCGATCAGCCCCCCCTTCGACGTGCACGGTCAGGATTACCACATCGCCGGTTCCGATGCCTCCGGCATCGTCTGGGCCGTGGGGGGGGACAAGGTCAAGACCTGGAAAGTGGGCGACGAGGTCGTGATCCACTGCAACCAGGACGACGGCGATGACGAGGAATGCAACGGCGGCGACCCGATGCTGTCCCCCCCGACCCAGCGCATCTGGGGGGGCTATGAGACCGGCGACGGCTCGTTCAGCCAGTTCACCCGCGTGCAGGCCCAACAGCTGATGCGCCGCCCCCCCAAGCACCTGACCTGGGAAGAAAGCGCCTGCTACACCCTGACGCTTGCCACCGCCTACCGCATGCTGTTCGGCCACCACCCGCATGAGCTGAAACCGGGCCAGAACGTCCTGGTCTGGGGGGGTGCCTCGGGCGGCTTGGCTCTTACGCGATCCAACTGGCCAACACCGCAGGGGGGGCCAATGCGATCGGCGTGATCTCGGACGAAAGCAAACGCGACTTCGTCATGGCGCAGGGCGCAAAGGGCGTGATCAATCGCAAGGACTTCAACTGCTGGGGGGGCCAACTGCCCACGGTCAACACCCCCCCGGAATACAATGCGTGGCTGAAGGAAGCGCGCAAGTTCGGCAAGGCGATCTGGGACATTACCGGCAAGGGCGTGAGCGTCGACATGGTCTTCGAACACCCCCCCGGCGAAGCAACCTTCCCGGTCAGCTCGCTGGTGGTGAAGAAAGGCGGCATGGTCGTGATCTGCGCCGGCACCTCCGGTTCAACTGCACCTTCGACGTGCGTTACATGTGGATGCATCAAAAGCGCCTGCAGGGCTCGCACTTCGCCCACCTGAAACAGGCCGCCGCCGCCAACCAGCTGATGGTCGAACGCCGCCTGGACCCCCCCTGCATGTCGGAAGTCTTCCCCCCCTGGAACGAAATCCCGGACGCCACATGAAGATGATGAACAACGAGCACAAGCCGGGCAACATGGCGGTGCTGGTGCAGGCCCCCCCGAAGACCGGCCTGCGTACGCTGGAGGACGCGCTGGACGCGCGCTGATCCCGGTCTTGATGATCTGAATCGAGCCCTCGGGGGGGAAACCCGGGGGGGGCTCTTTCATTGGCAGAGGCGCAAAGCTCTACCTGTGGTAGATATTCGGGTTTGATTCGGGGGGGGCGAATCACCCCCCCCTGTTCCCACCAGTTTTTCCCGGCAGGACATCGAATCAAATGTTTCCGGGGGGGGTTGAATTCGCCACCTCCCCCCCATAAATGGGGGGGGCACAACTCGCGAATTTCACCAAAAAGCAACGCATGCCATGGTTGAATTCCCGAAACAACCACGGCGAGGCTTTACATGTCGAACGAATGGATCATTGATGTTCTTACCGACCTGAAGGCGTTTGCCGAACGAAACGGTCTGGAGGCTTCTGCGGACGTGCTGGATGATGCGCGCCTGGTGGTCTTGGCCGAGCTGGCGAGCCATGCGGGCGGCAAGGCGGAGATCGCGCTCGGGCATGAAAGCCAAACTGGAAACCATCCTTTCGTCCTTGCAGGACGCAACCACGCTTGAAGAGCTTCAGGCGTCCACCGAATCCCTGCGCGCGCATTTCGGGGGGGTGCTCCATGTGGTGTACCACTGGGTGAACTCCGTCGGAGAGCGATTCGGGGGGGCCGGAACCTATTCCCCCCCGGAGTGGGTCGACAACTATCTGGAGAAGAATTACCTCAGCATGGACCGGTCCTGCTGGGCTGTTTTCAGCGCTTCACACCGGTGAACTGGAAGGAGCTTGACTGGTCTTCGAAAGCGGCCAAGTCAATGCTTCTGGACGCGCTGAAATTCGGGCTGGGCAATCAGGGGGGGTATTCAATCCCGATCCGGGGGGGGCCGCAGGGGGGGCAGTTCGCAGTGTTCACGATGAACACCCGCTGCGACGATGCCGACTGGGAGGAATTCATTCGCGAGAACGGGCGGGATCTGATGATTTTTGCCCATGAATTCAATAAGAAAGCCCTGAACTTCGAACAGGGTGGCGAAGGCCTGGCCACCCCCCCCACGCTCAGCCCCCCCCGCGAACTGGCCGCCATGTCTTGCCTGGCCAAGGGAATGAACCGCGCCCAGGCGGCCGTGGAACTGGGCATCAGCGAGCATACTTTACGGGTCTATATCGAGGCCGCACGCCACAAGCTGGGGGGGGCGCTCAACACGACCCATGCGGTGGCCCGCGCGCTGTCCTCCGGCATCATTATCGTCTGAACGCACGGCGATTGTTTCCAATTTGCGAACGGTTGCTTCGCAGGGTGTTAACCATTTTTGTTCACATTTGTTCCCGAGCACATCGGACGCCAGATTCTCCCTCTCTGGCCCATCGGACAAAGGAGCCACCCCCCCATGCTGCGTTACATCTATGCTGACGACCTGCACCGTTTCCCCCCCCGCCTGCGTGACACGATGTTTCGTGACCGGGCCGAGCAGTTCAAGAAACGGCTGGGCTGGGCGGTCTCGGTCAACGAGGCCGGCGAGGAACGCGACGAATATGACGACATGAACCCGCTCTATGTGATTTGGGAAGATGCCCATGGCGACCATGGCGGGTCGATGCGGTTCCTGCCCACGGTGGGCGACACGATGGTCAACGATCACTTCAGCCACCTGACCGACGGGGGGGTGCGTATCGAAAGCCCGCTGATCTGGGAATGCACCCGGTTCTGCCTGTCGCCGGGCGCGGATCGCCGTGTCTCGGCCGCACTGGCCCTGGGCGCGGGCGAGCTGATGGAAGCCTACCATCTGGAACATTTCGTCGGCGTCTTCGACCCGCGCATGGAACGTATCTATCGCCTGATGGGGGGGCTGGAGCCCGAGGTGATCGGCACCGATGGCGAGGGCAAGGAAAAGATCGGCGTGGGCCTTTGGGCGATGAACGAGGCCGCCTTCGCACCCACGTTGAAACGCGTCGGCATCTCCCGCGCTGTCTCCAAGGGCTGGCTGCGCTACTCCTTGTCCCGGCGCACCATGTTGCCGGGCCGCGGCCTCGCGGAAACCGCCTGATTTTTGGTTAGGCGAGGGGGGGCGAAAACGCCCCCCCTCGTCTGCGCTGGTGCTTCGCGGCCCTGCGGGGGGGTAGGGTCGCGCCATGTCCCAGCCCGATTTGACCTTCTCCGACGACCAGGCCGAAGCCCATGACCGCGTGGCCGATTTGCTGCGTTCTGCGGGTGTCGATCTGGACGACAGCCTGCTGACCCCCCCCATGTCGGACGGCAAGTCCCAGGTCTTCGCCGTGACCGGCAAGGCGGGATCGGGCAAGACCATGCTGCTGGCCGCGCTTTACAAGGCGTTGGAAGAAGCGGGCGTCGATGTCGTGTCGGGCGATTGGGAGGGCAAGCGCAGGCGCGATCGGCGCACCCTGGCCATCCTGGCTCCGACGAACAAGGCGGCCTCGGTCCTGCGCACGCGCGGCGTGCCCGCCACCACGATCCACCGCATCCTCTACACCCCCCCCGTCTATGACCCGGAATACGAAAAGATCGCCGAATGGCTCGCGGGCAATGGCGAGAAACCCGAGATTGAAGGGCTGACCGACGAGGCGCTGGAACGCGCGCGGGTCTTCTACGAGGCCAACAAGTCGATCCCCCCCGGCGCGCTGGCTGCCGCCGGTCTGCGTGGATCAGACTTCATCACCGGCTGGAAACGGCGCGACGACCCGCTGGACATCGGCTTTGTCGACGAAAGCTCGATGCTGGATGAAAAGCAGTTCGAAGACCTGCGTGAGATCTTTCCCACCCTGATCCTGTTCGGTGACCCCCCCGCCCAGCTGGCCCCCCCGGTCGGGCAATCCGGGCAGATGGTGTTCGACACGCTGGGCGAGCGGCGCAAGATCGAGCTGAGTCGCATTCACCGCCAAGCCGATGACAACCCGATCCTGGACCTGGCCCATGCGCTGGCCGACCCGCAGCTGGGGGGGTTCGAAGCGTTCGAACAGATGATACACGAGGCCGCCCGGCGCGATGACCGCGTGGTGGTGGCCCCCCCGCGGGTCGACGCCGACCTGATGGCCCGCAGCCCTGTTCTGGTCTGGCGCAACAAGACGCGCGTCCGCCTGATCCGCGCCTTTCGCGGTGCCTTTGATGCGCCCGACACGGCCCTGTTGCCCGGCGAGCCGCTCATTTGCGACGGGATCGAGCTGCCGCTGAAACACCGCAAGAAACGCATTGACCTGGAGGCGCGCGGGCTGATCAAGGGCGCGCAATGTGTCTACCTGGGGGGGCCAGGGCGCAAGCCGGGGGGGTTTTCAAGGCTATACGTGTTCGGGGGGGCAGAGGACCCGCAGGTCTCGGCCGCGTCAATCATCAAGATCGAACTGCCGGACGAGGAAGAACCCTTCATCCCCCCTTCGCCGCCCGCATGGGCGCGGCCTTTCTGCACGGGGGGGCGGCGGTGACAATCCACAAGGCGCAGGGGGGGTCGCAGTGGCCCGAGGTGCAGGTCTTTGCCCCCCCCGATATCTACGCGGCCTCCCGCGCGGGCCGGATGGAGGCCGGGCTGCCGCTGTGGAAGCGCCTGACATACGTGGCGATCACACGGGCGGAAACGCGCCTGCATTGGTGTACGCGCTACGCGCTGGCCCGCCCGGAAGGCGCGTTGGGCACGGCCGACCTGTCCGCCCCCCCAGCCGCGCCGTTGCAGTTGGAGACGCAAGAGGATGGCTAGCATTCTGATCACCGGTGCCTCGGGTGGCATAGGCCGCGCAACGGCTGAACTGTTCCTGACTGAAGACTGGACGGTGGGCCTGCTGGCCCGGCGTGGCGACAAGCTGGACGAGGTGGCACAGGGCCGCGCCAACGCGGTGGTGCTGGAGGCGGACGTGACCGACCCCCCCGCCGCCGTGGACACGGCCTTTGACCGGTTCCAGCGCACCGCCGGGCGGCTGGATGTGCTGTTCAACAACGCAGGGCTTTTCACACCGGCCGGAAATATCGACGAGGTCACGCTGGAGGATTGGCGTCGCGCGGTGGATGTAAACCTGACCGGCATGTTCCTGTGCGCCCGCGCCGCATTCGCGCGAATGCGCCAGCAATCCCCCCCGCAGCGGGCGGATCATCAACAACGGGTCGATTTCGGCCCATGTGCCACGTGAAGGCGCGGTGACCTATACGGTGACGAAACACGGCATCACCGGGCTCACGCGCCAGCTGAGCCTGGACGGCCGCCCCCCCTTTGACATCGCCTGCGGGCAGATCGACATCGGCAATGCGCGCACGGAGCTTTTGCAGGGCATCGTGGACGCGGCCGTGGCCCGTGGCGAGACCCCCCCGCCGCCCACCATGGATGTGGGCGACGTCGCACGGTCCGTCTTGCATATGGCGCGTCTACCTGCCGAGGCGAACGTGCAGTTCATGACCGTGATCGCGACCAAGATGCCCTATATCGGGCGCGGCTGATCCCCCCCCTTTCGCCTGCCTGCGTTAGCGCTATTATCGCCCCCCCAAACACAGGAGTATCCCATGACCGTACATATCGGGGGGGCCGAAGCTGGCCAAATCGCTGAAACCGTCCTCATGCCGGGCGATCCCTATCGCGCGAAATGGGTGGCGGAGAATTTCCTGGAAGGTGCCGAATGCATCAACGAGGTGCGCGGCATGCTGGGCTTTACCGGCACCTGGAAGGGCAATCGGGTCACCGTGCAGGGGGGGTCCGGCATGGGCATGCCGTCGCTGTCGATCTATGCCAACGAGCTGATCCGGGATTACGGTGCCAAGACGCTGATCCGCATCGGATCCTGCGGGGGGGGATGCAGAAGCACGTGAAGGTGCGCGACGTGGTGATCGCAATGACCTGCACCACCGTGGGCACGCCGTCGAACACGATCTTTCGCGAGCTGAACTACTCGCCCTGCGCCGATTATGGGTTGCTGGAGGCCGCCGTCGCCGCCGCACGGACCCGCGATTGCGGCGTGCATGTGGGCGGGATCTATTCGTCGGACACATTCTATGACGAACGGCCCGACCTGACCGAACAGATGACCCGCCACGGCATTCTGGCGTCGAGATGGAGGCGGCCGAGCTTTACACCCTTGCCGCGCGCCATGGCGTTCGCGCGCTGGGGGGGATCATGACCGTATCGGACCACCTGCAGACCGGCGAGGCGCTGCCGTCCGACCAGCGTGAAAAGAGCTTCGGCGACATGGTCGAGATCGCCCTGGAAGCGGCCTTCGCATGAAGATGCGGCGTCTGGGGGGGCGGGACGGCCCCCCCGAGGTCTCGGCAATCGCACTGGGGGGGTGCATGAGCTTTGCCGGGTTCTACGGCAAGACCACGCGGGAGGAGAGCTTTGCCACCCTGGACGCCGCACGCGCGGCGGGGGGGGTTACCTTTCTGGACACCGCCGAGCTTTACGGCAAGGGATTGTCCGAGCAGATCATCGGCGATTGGATGCGTGATCGCGGCCACCGCTTCCATATCGCCACCAAGGGCGGGATCGTCTTGGGTGGCGCGCGGGGGGGGAGAACAACAACTCCGAACCGCATCTGCGCCGCGCGCTGGAAGGGTCACTGACCCGGTTGGGCGTGGACCGGGTGGCGCTGTATTACGTGCACCGCCGCGATTGGTCGATCCCGATCGAAGAGGTGACCGAGACGCTTGAAGGCTTCCGTCAGGAAGGGTTGATCGGTGGCTTCGGGTATTCCGAGATTTCGCCGTCCAGCCTGCGCCGTGCCGCCAAGGTGGCCCCCCCGGTCATGGCAGTGCAGAACGAATACTCGCTCTGGTCCCGCCAGCCTGACCTGGGCCTGATCCGCGCCAGCAAGGAGCTGGGCACGACGTTCGTGCCGTTTTCGCCGCTGGCGCGCGGCATGTTCTCAAACACGCCGATGAGCCTTGAGCACGCCCAGGCGATGCCCTTCCTGCATGCAAACCCCCCCCGGTTCGTGGAGCCCAATTTCTCGGTCAACCTGGCGGTGATCGCGCGGTTCCGCGACCTGTGCCGGGCCAAGGACTGGTCCGTGCCCGCCGCCGCGCTGGCCTGGGTACTGGATCAGGGCGATCATCTGATCCCGATCCCCCCCGGCACGCGGTCGGCCGCGCATCTGCGCGACTGGGCCGCGCGTCCGAGATCACCTTCACCGATGACGACCGCGCCGAGATCGACCAGATCATGCCGCCCGGCTGGGCCCATGGCGACCGCTATTCGGACGCGCAGATCGTCGGGATCGAGCGTTACTGCTGATCCGGTTTGACGGGCTGCTCCGGCGCGGGGGGGGAACCTGCGCCGGTGCCCTGCCCCCCCGCAGCCGCGCAAAGACCCCCCCCTGCCCCCCCGGCTGTTTCGGCGCGCCGTACCATTCCTCGTTCCGGGTGGCGAACATGGTGGCGGCCAGCGCCAGGAAGGCCAGCGTGGACCCGGCGATCAGCGCGTAATCGGTCGATTGCAGGATCAGGTAGAGCACCCCCCCGTAGAGCACCACCAGCATCAGCCCCCAACACCCAGGACCGCGTGCCCATCTTCAACCCCCCCAAGAAGGCAAACAGCGTGAGCAACACGATCACCGCCCCCCCCGCCGAGGCCAGATAGGCCGGGCCAAAGCCGATCTGTTCGGCATAGGCCAGCATCAGAAGGGTAAAGATCGCCTGTGCCAGGCCGATCAGGATGTATTGCACCGGGTGCACGGGTTTCTCGCGCGTCCCTTCGATCAACAGCACCGTCAGGAAGGTCAGCGCAATGAACAGGATGCCATAACGCGCCGCGCGCCAGGCTTTCTGATAGAAATCATTGGGTTGATAGAAGCCACGCCGAACGCCGCGTCATTGCGCGCCTGGGCCAGATAGTTGTCGCGCGCGGCCTGCGGCAGGTTGCGCGCCAGATGCGGGATGGTCCAGGTGGCCGAGAAGCCCGTTTCCGAAATCTCGGACCCATCCGGCAGAAAGGCCCCCCCCTGGAAACTGGGATCGGGCCAGTCGCTGACCATTTCAACCCGCGTGGTGCGGCCCACGGCCGCAATCTGCAATTGTTCGGCCCCCCCGTTCAGCCCCCCCAGTGTCAGGCGCAAGGGTCCCAGGTCGCGCGGATCGCCCAGCTCTGCCTGGATGCCTGCCCCCCCGACCGGGCTGGGCTCCAACGGCAGGGTGCCACTGTCCGCCCGCAGCACCGCTTCGCCACGCAGCGCCCGGTTCGAGGTCACGCCGACGATCAGATAGGCCTGATCCCAGAGCAGTTTTTCCTCGCCCCCCCTCAACAGGGTGTGCGCCTGATCCAGCGGAAAGCTCAGGTCCATGCCCAGTTCGGCCTGGTACACCGGCACCTGAAAGATCCCGCGATGGCGCATCTGCGTGGAGGTGGTCACCTTGGCATCGAACTGATCCGGAAAAAGATGCACGGCGGGGGGGCGGTCCTCGACGCGCGTCTCCTCATAGGCTTCCTGGATCGCGCGCCCGCTTTCCTCATGCACCATGACGCGGCCGGTTTCCGGGTCGATCACGTCGCGGGTGCCGGTGACCAGCACTTCCTCTTCGACCGGAATGACCAACAGCGGGCCCGAGATCAGCTGCCGCCCGCCCCCCCATTCCTGGCCCACGCTGCGAATGGTGTCATTGGAGTAGGAGCGACGCGAGTTGACGATGTCGGACACCATCAACAGCGGAATGAACATCAAAAGGGTCAGAAGACCCACGATCAGAAAGCGCATGCCGGGGGGGGAACGCATCATCAGGAAACCTCACCTGTAAATTCGCGGTCAGGTTGCGTCAGGATTGGAGGCGCGCGCAAGGTCATCTGCCATGGCTGCGCGTGTATCCGCTGACCCTGGGCGGGGGGTCCAGTCTTCGGGCGTCCGATCAGGCTTGAACACCTCGACCAGCAGCGGATGGCAGGCGGCACTGTCGGAGCTGTGTTCGTCGCCACAATCACCGCCCGGACAAGCGGACAGGCCACCCAGAAGATCAATTTCAGCAAAGAATTCAAGGAAGTCGCCGGGGGGGCGCACCGGGCTGGCCTTCATGAAATACTGCCCGGTGTCACGGGTAAAGCCGGTGCACATGAAGACGTTCAGCACGTCATGTACATAGGGTTCGGCCTGCACCAGACTCAGGCCCGTGTGGTCCGCCAGGGCGCGGGTCAGGTTGGAATGGCAGCAATGGTGATACTGCCCGCCCGCCAGAAGGTTGTGCGTATAGGGATCGCAACGGGTGCCGATCACGTCATGGACCGACCCGCCATAGTCGTCGAACCCGTACCAGTCGAGCGTATCCGTGGTCACCGTCGCCATCGGGCGCAGGGTCGGAAAGCTGGTCCACATGCGATCACCTGTCGACAGGTGGGTGCCATGCAGGGCGCGGGTTTTGCCGGAATAGAAGCGTTCGGACAGGTCGGAAACGTTCCACAGGTTCAGGTCGCCCACCTGCGGCCCTTCGACCGAGGTGATGCGAAAGAAATGCCCGGCGGGCACCTCGAAACAGCGCGCATCACGGGCGGGAACCAGGGTTTCGTTGATCTTCGCCGCACCTTTCCGTACGGAAGCGTATGCACGCAGGTCCGGGGGGGCGGGCAAGGTTTCAGGCGGATAGCAGATGACCGGTTTGATTGCGCGGCGGGTATCGGCATCAGCGGGGGGGGCTGCGTGGGTGGGGGGGGTGTCGGGCTTCATGCGGTGTCCTTGAGCAATCGGGCCAGGCGGGCAGCGGGCCCCCCCGCGCCGGTCAGGTCATGAGGCGAGGTGAGCACAAGCGGGGGGGCAGGCAAGGCAAGCGCTTTGCCAAGGCGACCAGCCGCCCGTCTGCCAGATGAGAAGCCAGCAGCGCCTGGTGGCCCATCAACACGCCGGCCCCCCCCGCACAGGCTTCGTCCACGGCAAGTGCGTAGAGCGAATGCACCGCCCCCCCTTTGGGGGGGGCCGCATCTTCCTGCCCCCCCATGGCGGCCAGCCAGTGCGCCCAATCCCCCCCGACCCAGGTTGCATCAGACAGGCGCGGTGCATCCCACCCCCCCACGCCCGGCGCGGCCACGGGCAACAAGGCATCCTCGGCCAAGCCCACGCCCTCCCCCCCCGAAAAACAGCGCCAGATCAAAGGATCGCGCGTCAGGTTCGGCGGAGCTTCCAACGCGGTCACCGAAAGACGCAGGCCCGGCAAGGCGGCGCGCAGGGCGGGCAGACGCGGGGGGGTCAACCAAAGCTGAGCGATTGCGGGCAGCGCGGCGATCTGCACTTCGCCGCCCGCCTCAGAACGCAGGTGCTGCACCGCCGCACCCAACCCATCGAACGCAGCCGTGAAACGCGCCAGGGCCCCCCCCTGTCCCAGCGGTGTCAGGGTCACGCCGCGCGCGTGTCGGGTAAAGAGGTCGGCCTGCAGGTATGCTTCCAAACTGCGCACGTGTTGGGCGACAGCGCCGGGGGGGGTGACGCACAGCTCCTCGGCGGCGGCTTGAAACCCACCCAGCCGCGCGGCCGCCTCGAAAGCGCGCAGGGCGTTCAACGGGGGGGGCATGCGGGGGGGGCGAGGGGGGGGCGCGAGGGGGGGCATTGGTTAGCCTTAGCTTTTCTAGGCCTAGAGTTTAGCAAATCTACTTTGCCCTGTCGCGACTTTTCCGTTCCGATAAGGTCAAAGGAGAAGACCATGCCCCCCCATCTCGCCAAACGCCCCCCTGGGTGCCAACCGATGACCTTGTGCAACGCTACGCCCGCCTGGGTGACAGCGCGGATGTCGCGGCACGCATCGCGACGCTGACCGATCAGAACCGGCAGATCCATGAGCGCGACTGTTTCAACCTGAACCCGGCAACCAACGTGATGAACCCACGCGCCGAAGCCGCCTTGGCCTCTGGCCTGGGGGGGACGCGGCCCAGCCTGGGCCATCCAGGTGACAAGTACGAGACCGGCTTGGAAGCGATCGAGGAGATCGAGGTCATCGCCGCCGAACTGGCCGCCGAGGTATTTGACGCGAAATTCGCGGAAATCCGGGTGCCTTCCGGCGCAATTGCCAATCTCTACGGGTTCATGGCCCTGTGCCAACCGGGGGGGGACGCGATCATCGTACCGCCCGCCTCCATCGGCGGTCATGTGACCCACCATGCGGCGGGCTGCGCAGGGCTCTACGGGCTGGTCAGCCACGCGGCACCGGTGGCAGCCGATGGCTATACCGTGGATGTGGTCGGTCTGGCTGATCTGGCGCGGACGGTGAAACCGCGCCTGATCACGCTGGGCGGCAGCCTCAACCTGACCGAACATCCGGTGGCCGAGGTGCGGGCCATCGCGGACGAGGTCGGCGCGAAACTGCTGTTCGACGCGGCACACCAATGCGGGATCATTGCCGGGAGAGCGTGGAAGAACCCGCTGGCCGAAGGCGCGCATCTGATGACGATGTCCACCTATAAAAGCCTGGGCGGTCCGCCGTCCGGTCTGATCGTGACCAATGATGCCGCGATTGCCGAACGACTGGATACCATTGCCTTTCCCGGCATGACCGCGAATTTTGATGCCGCAAAATCGGCGGCTTTGGCGCTGTCCCTGCTGGACTGGCGGGACTTCGGCCCAGCCTATGCAAGGGCAATGATCAATACGGCGCAAGCGCTGGCAGATGCGCTCTCGGATGAAGGGTTAACTGCCTTTGGCGGCGGAACGAACTCGCATCAACTCGCGCTGGAGGCCGCGGCCCTTGGGGGGGGCGGGCAGGCTGCGTCCAAACGGTTGCGTATGGCAGGATTTCTTGCCTGTGGGATTGGCCTGACAATTCCGGAGGTTCCCGGTGATCTCAATGGGTTGCGCATCGGAACGCCTGAGCTGGTGCGCTGGGGGGGAATGACGGTTGACGACATGCCGAAGTTGGCCCGTCTTATCGCGCAGGCGTTGCGTTCGGACACGCCAGGCAGCCTGGCCGCAGAGGTCGGGGGGGAGTGGCGCCAAAGCTTCAACCGGTTGCACTTCATCCACGCGGGATAAGGCGCAGCTAGCGCATCACGAACGGATCCGGGATCGGCTCGTCCGAGGTGCGCAGCCAGACCGCCTTGACACGGGTGTAGTCCAGCGCCGCCTCGATCCCGCCCTCGCGGCCATGCCCCCCCGACAACCCGTGCCCGCCGAACGGCGCAATCGGGCTGACCGCGCGATAGGTATTGACCCAAACAATACCGCCCGTATGGCGCGAATCATGCGATGCGCGCGGGTGAGATTCCGGGTAAAGAGCCCCCCCGAGGCCAGGCCAAATTTCGTATTGTTGGCGATCTCGATGGCTTCGGCTTCGTCACGGAAACTGACCACGGACAGGACCGGGCCGAAAAACTCGTTGGACAGGCTGGCGGCCTCCGGTGCCCCCCCGTCACAATCCAGAATGCTGGGCGGGAAGTAAAAACCGTTTTGATCCAGCGGCTTGCCGCCTGTGATCAGCCGTGCACCCTGTTCCACAGAGGCCGCCACCAGCCGTTCAGCAGTCGCCACCTGCCGCGCCGTGCAGAGCGGTCCAACCTCGGTTGCCATATCGTCCGGCGCGCCGATCACCACCGCTTCGGCCTTTTCCTTCAGCCGGGCGAGGAAGGCATCCTTGATGCCCTGCTGCACCACCAGGCGCGAACCCGCGACGCAGCTTTGGCCGCTGGCGGCAAAGATCCCGGACACCTGCGCGTTCACCGCGCTGTCCAGATCCGCATCGTCAAAAACGATAAAGGGAGATTTGCCGCCCAGCTCCAACGAGGTGGAGGCCAGGTTCTCGGCCGAGTTGCGCACGATGTGGCGCGCGGTTTCCGGCCCGCCGGTAAAGGCGACATGAGCCACCTTGGGGGGGTGCGCGGTCAGGGTCGCGCCGACCTCCGGCCCGCCGGTAATCACGTTCAAGACGCCGGGCGGAAACCCGGCCTGGTCAAACAGGCGGGCAAACTCCAACATTGGTGCGGGGGGGCCATCCTCGGACGCTTTCAGCACCACCGTGCACCCCCCCGCCGCCAACGCCGGGCCGATCTTGACCGCGGACAGGAACAGCTGCGAATTCCAGGGCACCACGGCGGCAACCACACCAATGGGTTCGCGGCGCAGCCAAACCTCCATATCCGGCTTGTCGATGGGCAGATGCGCGCCCTCGATCTTGTCGGCAAGCCCGGCGTAGTAGCGGTAATATTCGGCGACATAGGCGATCTGGGCGGAGGTTTCGCGAATGATCTTGCCGGTGTCACGGGTTTCGAGCTGGGCCAAGTTCTGGGCGTTTTCAGCAATCAGATCAGCCAGCCGCATGAGCAGTTTACCCCCCCGCGCGGTGGCGGTCACCAGCGCCCAGTCAGGTGAGAAAAACGCGCGCTCCGCCGCCGTAACGGCGCGGTCCACATCCGCAGGCGTCGCCGCGGGCATCTGCGCCCAAGGGGGGGCACCGGTGGCGGGGGGGTCGACACTGTCGAAACTCCCCCCCGTCCCACTTGCAAAACCGCCGTCGATATAGTGCTGAAAACGCTGCATCTTTCCCTCCCTGACCCGGTTCACACGAAGGCGGGCATGACCTCGTTGATGAACCTTTCCAACGAGGCCCTCTTGCGCTCGAAACTCATCGAACTGTCGATCCAGAACGCGTATTCATCATAGCCCAGAGCCTGGTACCCTTTGAGCCGTTCGATCACCGCCTCCGGCGTGCCGATCACGAGGTCACGCTCCATCGCCTCGGGGGGGGAATAGAACGGATGGGCGGCGATGTCCTCGTCGGTCAGCGGCTCGATCAGGCCTTGCGTGATCTCGCGCTTGTTCATGAACCAGGCACCGAAATAGCAGTAAAAACGATTCAGCTCCTCGGCCCCCCCGCGTTTCACATCGGCGGCATTCTCGGCCACATAGGTGTGTTGCAACAGCATGATCTTCGGACGCGGTTGGTCCGCGAACTTCTCGCAAGCCGCGTTGAACTTGCTCATCAGGTCCGCAACCTCCTCGTCCCCCCCTTTCCACAGCGGTGTGACCTGCACGTTGCAGCCCTGGGCGACGGCAAACTCATGGCTGTTCGGGTCGCGTGCGGCGATCCAGATCGGCGGACCGTCCTCCTGCACCGGTTGGGGGGGGCCGAGGTCGTCTTGGGGGGGAACTGATGGAACGCGCCCTCGTGGGCATAATCACCCTGCCACAATGCCTTCACGGCAGGCACCAGCTCGCGCAGGCGCTGCCCGGCTTCCCAGGCATCCATGCCGGGCATCAGCCGTTCGTATTCGAACTCATAAGCGCCGCGCGCGATGCCCAGCTCCAACCGGCCTTCGGTTATGATGTCGGTCATCGCGGCCTCGCCGGCCAGGCGGATCGGGTGCCAGAACGGGGGGGCGATGACGGTCCCCCCCGTACCCAGACGTACGTTCTGCGTCTGCCGCGCCAGGTCCACCAGGTTCAGCATCGGGTTTGGCGCGATGGTGAAGTTCATCCCGTGATGCTCACCAGTCCAGACCGCATGCATCCCACCCCCCCGGTCGGCAATCTTGCACAGCGCGACGAACTCGTCATAGAGTCGCTTCTGATCCTCGGCGGCGGAAATGCGCTCCATATGCGCGAAAAGCGAGAACTTCATGCCTCAACTCCCTGATGTCACGCGGGCGATCCTGCCGGTGACCTGATTGCCAAAATACACCCCCCCGAAATTCCCGATCCGGCTTTCCGTAGCGAACCGTTCGAGCATGGTACAGATCACCGGATCGGCGACGCTCATCAGGGTCGATTTGGTCAGCTCGGTGAACAGGCCCTCACTGGTGGCATCGCTGCCGGCCTGACACAGGAACGAGATGTGCTGCGTTTCGCGCGCATCGTCTTCGTAGACGGAATAGATGAAACCCGGTTCGGCATCCGTGCCGCTTTGCGCGATCAGCCGGGCCAGCGCGACGGACGCACCTTCCTTGCCGACATCGGTTTCGGGCAGGGTCAGACGGCCTTCGCCATCGTCCATGAGCAGGACCTTGCCGCCATGTTCGATCAGGGCCGAGATGCGCAAATGGGTGCTGCGGCTCAGCGCCTCGGCCTCGGCGGCGGGCGTCACATAGGCCCCCCCGCGCGCATAACCCAGACCGGGGGGGTGGGGGGGCGTGTTTTCGAACGCTTCGACCTTGCCGATCAGGATCAGGTGGTCCCCCCCGGCCTCAACCGTGTTGAACATCGAACAGTCGAACCAAGCGGACACCCCCCCGTCGAACACAGGTGATCCATACGGGCCGGGGGGGTGCCAGTCGACACCGGCGAAACGGTCTTCGACCGGGCGGGCGAAGGTGTTGGAGACATCCACCTGAGTCTCCGCCAGGATATTGACAGCAAAGCCTTTTGCCTGTGACAGAGCGCCGTAGTTGCGCGAACTGTTGGCAAGGCACACCAGCACCAGAGGCGGATCGAGCGACACGGAGGTGAAGGAGTTGGCGGTAAAACCCAACGGATCGCCCGCTGCATCATGGGCGGTGACCACGGTCACGCCGGTCATGAAAGCACCGAAGGCGTCGCGCAGGGCGCGGGGGGGGTCGATCTGGGTCATGTGGTCGCTCCTTCCGGGTCGCAGGCCAGCCAATCGGTAAGTGCATCGCTTACCGCATCCGGGGGGGCCGTCAGGTTCACCATATGGCGATGACCTTCGATCACCAAAGCCCGACCGCGGGGGGGCGCGGTCTTGGCGATGGCCTGGGACATGGCGGGGGGGGTGGAGTTCGGATCCCCCCCATCCCCCCCGGTGATCGCCCAGAGCGGGCAGGAAATGTCTGTGATCCGGTCTGCATAGGTCGCGTCGCCCCCCCGCGCAAAAGCTGAATAGGCCGTCGCGTATCCGCCGGGGGGGTCCACGGCGGCAAGCCAGCGGCTTACATCTGCGCGAGCGGCCTGGTCGCTGGGGGGGCTGTCACCGAACCACCGGGTCAGGGGGGGCGTGTCGAGGTCAATCTGGCCCTTTTGGATCTGCTCGGCGCGCGCGATCACGGCGGCACGGCCTTTGCGCTGCGCCGAAAGACCGGGTTCAGAAGGGCAGCACGAGACACCCGCTCAGGATGGGTGGCCGCGAAGCCCAGGGAAATGAGCGCGCCCATGGAATGACCGGCGAGGCTGACCTGATCCAACCCCCCCAGGGCGTCCAGCGCGCGGGTCAACCATGCGACAAATCCGGGCAGATCGGCCCCCCCGGCAGTCAGGGGGGGGCTGGAACCGCCGTGCCCCCCCGGCATGTCCAACGCAATGACCCGATGGGTCTGCGCCAACCGTTCGATCTGCGGCCCCCCCCAGGCCGCCGATTGCAGTCCGACACCGTGGATCAGAACCACCGGCGCACCGCCCCCCCCGGCGTCACGGGTGGACAGGGTTGTCCCGTCAGACAGCGGCAGGGTTGTCAACGTCATGGCCCAGTTCCTTGAGGTCCTGATACCGGTCCCCCCCGATACGGTGATGCGGTCGCCGCCGACGGACGCGCCCAGCGCGACAACGATCTCATCCGGGCCCGGCGCATCAGCGACGGACAGCTGAATGGTCAGGTAATGACTGCGCCGACCGCCGTCGTTCTTGTCCATCAGCGGGATCTGCAACGGTGCATTGGCGGGCCCGCGGGTATTGGTAAAGGCAAGGTAGGACTTCGCCCCCCCCACGGCCTCGCGGTAGTGGTTGCCGAACCGCAGCGTGTGGATCAGGGCCGAGGCATGCTCGACCTCGCCATTCACACCGACGATGGCGGATTTGCCGTAGCCTTCGACAGCGTCTCCACCCCCCCCGGCAACCTCCAGAACCATCCTGGTCAGCAGGTCCCCCCCCAGTCCGGGGGGGGCGCAGTCGTGGATTTCGGGCCGCAGATCCTCGACAAACCCGCGCCCGGCCCAGGGGGGGTTCCGGATCACCGCAACGGCGGCAATCATCTTGAGCGGTGTCTCGGCACGCTTGCCGCCCTCAATCAGGGTGTCTTCGACGTGAAGCAACGTCTTGCGGATTTCAGCGGGCATGGTGGCACCTGTGTATCGATTCTCTTGCAAGAAGATGGTATACCATCATACGATATGTCAATCCTCTTGCCCCCCTGGCCACGGCGGGTTGTTATCAACGCATCATGACAAACGGCGTGCTTGGCAAAATCGAACAGCCCCCCCCTGCGACCCTGCGCGATATCGTGCAGGACCGCATGCGGGATGCGATCATCGAGGGGGGGCATTTCAAACCGGGCGAACGGCTGGTTGAACGTCCGCTTTGCGAGCAACTTGGGGGGGTCAGCCGCACCGTGGTGCGCGAGACGATCCGCTATCTGGAGGCCGAGGGGGGGCTGGTCGAGATCCTGCCGGGGGGGCGCGGCCCGATTGTCGCGCCAATGAGTTGGGAGGATGCCCGGCAGATCTACGCCATCCGCCGGATGTTGGAGACCGCCGCCGCCCGCACCTGCGCCGAGCAGATCACACCAGACCGCACGGCACAATTGCAGGAGGCGTTGCGCGCCTTGACCGATGCCCTTGCGGAGGGAACAGCAGGGCCGATGTTCCGTGAAACTGCGAGGTTCTATGCCGCGATCTTCGAAGGTGCCGGACACACTGTTGCCTGGGAAGTGGTGCAGCGCCTGAACGGGCGCATCAGCCGCCTGCGGCGCATGACTCTATCGACATCGGAGCGGGACCGGCCGGGGGGGCAGGATCATATGAAGGCAATCTGCGACGCAATCTGCGCCGGGGGGGATGCCACCGGTGCCGAGGGTGCAGTGGCCCGACATCTTGACGATACCACCCGCATTGCCGAACGGCTGCTGGCGGACGAGGCCGCATCGCAGGCCTGATCCCCCCCTGCCCTTACCCGACATCAGGCGGCGGCGTGATCCCGTGCTTGCGCCATTTTTCGCAAACCTCAAGGATTGCCGCTTTCTTGACAGGCTTGCTCAGGAAATCATCCATTCCGGCATCAAGGCAGCGCATGCGATCCGCCTTGCGGGCATTGGCGGTAAGCGCGACGATCGGACGCCGCCCGGCACCCGTTTCCGCCTCCCAGGCACGAATGGCGCGCGTGGCTTCAATGCCGTTCATCACCGGCATGGACATGTCCATCAGAACAATATCCGGAGGCGTGCGGCGGAACGCCTCCACCGCGAGCTCACCATTCTCGACAAACTGCGCCGATATGCCTGTCCCCCCCTTCAACATGCTGCGAAGCACCAGACAGTTGGTCTTGTTGTCTTCGGCGACAAGAAGCTGAAGCTTCTGCCCGGTCACGGCTGCGTGTTCGCCCCCCCGTTCGACCACATCCTTGCCCGCCAACTCCGGATGGAGGGTACGGCCGATCAGGCGTTTCAACTGCCGCGCCCGGATCGGCTTGGCCGCCACGTCGCTGATCTTCAAGGCAGCACGGGCCTCCGGCGCGATACGCTTGTCGGCGGAGGACAGGATGACCAGAGGCGTCTCCGCACACCCCCCCTCCATCGCGCGCAGTTGTTCTGCCACCTTGAGGCCGCTCATATCGGGCATCTGGTAATCCACGAGGAAGATATCGAACGCCTCCCCCCCCGTGCGCAGGTCGCCGCAAGGATGTCCAACGCTTGCGCACCGGAACAGGCCAGCGTCACCTCAGCCCCCCCCAGTTGGTCAGCTGCTCCTGGAAGATGAACCGGTTCACCTTCAGGTCATCGACCACCAATACGCGCTGCCCTTTCAGATCCACCTGCGTGGGCATCTGGCTTTGACTGCTGAGATCGGCAAAGCCGAGCGGCAGGCGCACGACGAATTGTGACCCTTCGCCGGGGGGGGTCGAGCTGACTTCGATCCGGCCCTGCATCAGTTCGACCAGGCGTTTCGAGATCGCGAGCCCCCCCAGCCCCCCCGTGCCTTCGAACTGCCGCGTGTCGGAGCCGTCAACCTGTTCGAATGCGCTGAAAATCTTGGCGATCTGGTCTTCGGGGGGGATGCCAATCCCGGTGTCCGTAATGGTCATCACCACATGAGGGTGCCCGCCTTCGCAGGAGGTCGACACATCCATGCAAACATGCCCCCCCTCGCGGGTAAACTTGACCGCATTGCCCGCGATGTTCGTGATGATCTGGCGAATACGCCCGCCATCGCCGACCACCCCCCCTTCGGGCAGGGCGGGATCATAGCGCAAGACCACCTCGACCCCCCCGTATTCGGAGGCGGACAACGACAACATACCGATGATTTCCTCGCACAGGCGGCGCAGGTTGAACGGGGGGGCGGGATCAATGTCCAGCTTGCCTGCTTCGATCTTCGAAAAGTCCAGGATGTCATTGATAATCGACAGAAGCGAAGCCCCCCCGGAGTTGGAGATGGTATCGGCATAGAGCCGCTGTTCACTGTCCAGCCGGGTTTCCTGCAGCAGGTCAGCCATGCCGATCACCCCCCCGTTCATGGGCGTGCGGATCTCGTGGCTCATATTGGCCAGGAACTCGGACTTGGCGCGGTTAGCTACATCAGCGGCGGCGCGCGCCGCCTCCAGTTCACGCTCCCGTTCGTCGCGTTTGCGCAGGTTGCTTTCCAACACATCCACCGAGGCGTCAAGCGCGCGAAACTCGTCACTGATATACCACGGCAGGGGGGGTAAAAAATCCTCGGCCACACCCGCCAACGCGTTGGTCATTCTCTGGTGGATGCGCCGCACGGGACGCATGGCAAAGAGATGCGCCAGGATCAGGAATAGCGAAGTCAGGGCGGCCACGGTCAGGAACACCTGCAGCTGAACGGAATGCACATGGTCTTCGGTCAGGGCCTGCATTTCGCGCAGAGACCAGTCAACCTGCATGATCCCGAAACTCATCCCTTCGAACAAGATCGGGTGTTCATAAGTCGCCAGCTCGTCCGGGGGGGCGCGGGTTTCCTCACCTGATTTCACCTCGACCAACGGCCGTCCGTCGGCGGACTGCAGCCGGATCGCGATGATCTGCGGATTGCGGGCGATCGCCTCGGCCATGGCGGTTTCCAGGACGGGAATATCCTCGACAATGATGTATTCCAGCATCAGGCCACCCAGCAGGGAGACGGTCAGCTCCGCCTGCTCATGCACCTCATGTTCGTGACGCTCGACCTGGGCGTTGCGTTCGATTTCGCCCATCAGCAAGCTGACCAGAACCGCGGCCACAAGGAGCGATGCGGTAATCTGGAAATTTATGCCTTTGAGGTTCATCGGGACACCTTCACGCGGCGCGGCTCAAAAGGATTGGCTGCGAGCCATGCCCGCCCGAACCAGGGCATAGTCGCGGTCATCCCCCCCGGCCAGAAAGCCGTTCTTGGCGATCTGGCGCACGACCTCTTCATTCTCCGATGACAGCATGACGGCGCGTATCGCATCAGCCACATCCGCCGGCATCTTCGGGTGGGAAAGCCACGGTTTTGTCACGTTTTCAAAGGTAAAGAGCGCGCGCAACGGCACCCCCCCCTTGGCAACCAGCTTGTCGAAGGTGCTTTCCTTCAGCGCGCCTGCTGCAAAGCGACCGGAGCCGACCGCTCCCCCCCAACCAGATCATGACGGCCCAGGAACTCATATGAGGCCAGATCGGCCCCCCCGGAAATCCCTGCCTCCAGCAGGCTGGCCTGGGCCAGGTAACGCCCGATGGTCGACAGCTCACTGCCAAAGGCAAAGGACTGTCCGGAGAGGTCCTCAAGCTTTTGATACGGGCTGTCGGCATGGACCGCGATAATGCCGTTGAAACGCTTGGCACCCCCCCCTTTGCTTTCCATCGCGATAATGCCGATTTCCGGGTTCTGTTCGGATACCAGCACGTAGGAGGCCGGACCAAACCGGGCAAAATCCACCTCGCCCGTGGCCAGCTGGGTGATGCCATCGGCGTAGCTGCGGGCGATCTTGATACGAATGGTTACCGGTTCGCCCAGACGTTCGGTCAGGCGTCCGGCGAGAAAATCGAGAAATGGTTTGTACTTGCGCACAGTTTCGGTCGGCTTGTCCGCCGCATAGGTGCCGAAGGTCAGGGAGATCTCGGCCAGGGTCAGCGTCGGGACAAGGGACAGGATCAGCGCCACAAGGGCCGCACGGATCTTCAGTTGGATAAATGCACGAAAGAAAACCACGGTATGCTCCTGTTCCATCCAATACGACCGGCGCGCGATCATGAATGGCGAATCACGCCCTCTTTCAACGCTAAGGGCATTGTCAGAACAAACCCTTAAGCGGCGTAACCCCCCCGGCTTGCTTGCCGCAGGCAAGCCGACCCCCCCGTGGTGATGTGAGGGTTATTCGGGCGTCTCTTCGACCAGCCCGCTGACATAGAGCGCGACCGCGTTGATCTCCAGCTCTGTCAGGTTCTTGGCAATGGAATGCATGATCGCGCTGTCATTGGTGCGGGTGCGATCTTCGAAGGCCATCAACTGTTCAACCACGTAATGGCGATGCTGCCCCCCCGCAAGACGTGGCAAATTCGCGTCGCCGGTGGCAAATTCGCGTGGCAATCGGCGCAGGGCGGGATTTGCGTGTATTCGTTGCCCTCGTGGTAGATGTAATAGCCCACCGCCTCGAGGGCGCGTTTGGAGCTGCGCACGCGGTGTTTTTCCGCCGGTTGGGCGCTGTAGAAATCAGCCAGCGCGGCAATCTGCGCATCGCTCAGGTCCTCGGCCATGCCGTTCATGATATCGCTGACCCGTGCGCCATCGCGAAGTTGCGCAGCTGCTTTTCCAGGTAGTCGCGGTTCTGCGCGGCCAGGCGCGGGTACATGCGGCTGGAAGCATCGCCGGTTTCGCATGGCAGTGCGAGCAGACATCCCGCATCAGGGGGGGGTGATGTCCACGGCCTCTTCGGCCTGGGCCCCCCCGGTGGCCAGAAGGAACAGGGTGACGAGAAGGGCAATCTGGCGCATGGCTGGACCTCTGACAGCTTGGAATGCGAGCAAATCTAACAAATCCAGCGCCGAATGAGAGCTTGCAAATTGCCGCAGCGCCCTGCCGCTACTCCGCCAGGTGACAGGCGACCTTTGTGGTCCCCCCCAGTTTACGCATGGCCGGGCGTTCCTGACGACAGATATCCGTCGCAATCGGGCAGCGCGGGTGAAAGGCGCAGCCGGACGGCGGATCAATGGGATCGGGGGGGATTTCACCCTGCGGCGGGGGGGGCACTTCGCGCCCGAAGGCATCCATGCGCGGCGCGGCATCCAGCAGCATCTGGGTATAGGGGGGGTGTTTGGGCGTGTTAAACAGCGTCTCGGGGGGGTCCGCTTCTTCGACCAGACGGCCCAGGTAAAGCACCCCCCCGATCCGGTCAGCCATATGGCGCACCACGGTCAGGTCATGGGTGATCAGCAGATAGGTCAGGCCGAATTCGTCCTTCAGATCGCTCATCAGGTTCAGAACCTGCGCCTGTACCGACACGTCCAGCGCCGAGGTGGGTTCGTCACAGACGATCAGCCGCGGTTCGGACGCGAGCGCGCGCGCGATACAGATGCGCTGACGCTGCCCGCCGGAAAACTCATGCGGGAACTTGCCCGCATCCGAGGCATGCAAGCCGACCTGTTCCAGCAGCCGTTCGGCCAGGCCGTCGGTCTTGCCGCCCTGGGCCGCCACCGGTTCGACAATAATGTCGCGCACCCGCCAGCGCGGGTTCAGGGACGCATAGGGATCCTGAAAGATCATCTGGATGTTCGACCGCGAGGCGGCAACCTTGTCCGCGTCCGCCTCGGTCACAAGGTTCACGCCTTCGACCTCGACATTGCCTCGGACGGATTCAGAAGCCCGACCAGCATCTTGCCGATGGTCGACTTGCCCGAGCCGCTTTCGCCGACCAGAGCATAGGTTGTACGTTCCTCGATCTCGAAATCGACCTCCGACACGGCGGTCAGGAAGGCTTTCTTGCGGCCTTCAAGAATGCGGTTCAGCCAGGGTTTCGACACATCGAAGATCCGGGTCAGCCCTTTGACGGTGACATAGGCGTTCATTGGACCTCCTCCGGCAACATCGGGAACCAGCAGGCCGCACGGTCATTGACCACAGGCGGCAGGGGGGGGCCGCCCGGCATTTGTCCTGCGCATGTGGGCAGCGCGGGTGGAAGGCGCAGCCGTCAGGCATGTGATGCAGGCGCGGCATGCGCCGGGGGGGATCTGATGCAGCCGTTTCTTGCCCTGCGAGGCCAGAGGGGGGGTCGAGGCCATGAGCCCATGGGTATAGGGGGGGTGCTGCGGCAATGTCAGCACCTCGCGCACGGTGCCCAGTTCCGCAAGCCTGCCCGCATACATCACGGCCACACGGTCGGCGGCCTCGGCAATGACGCCCATGTCATGGGTAATCAGCATGACTGCGGTGCCGCGTTCGTGGCAGAGCCGTTTCAGAAGCGAAATGATCTGCGCCTGCACGGAGACATCCAGCGCCGTGGTTGGTTCATCCGCGATCACCAGGCTGGGCTCGGCACAGAGCGCCAGCGCAATCACCACGCGTTGACGCATGCCGCCGGAAAACTCGTGCGGATAGCTGTCGATCCGTTCGGCGGCACCGGGAATGCCGACCTCTTCCAGCGCGGCGACGGCGCGGCGGTCGGCCTCTTTCCGGCTGATCGGCAGGTGAGTCAGCATCGTCTCGGTCAACTGGTCGCCAATGGTCAGAAGCGGGTTCAGCGAGGTTAGCGGATCCTGGAAGATCATGCCGATCTCTTTCCCGCGCAGACGGCGCATGTCTTCGCCCTGCAGCGGTCGATGCGCTTGCCGTTGAGCCAGATTTCCCCCCCGCCCGAAATATGCGCAGGCGCGTTCAGTAGACCGATGACCGCATTGCCGGCCATCGACTTGCCCGCGCCGCTTTCGCCGACCACGCCCAGGATCTCGCCCTTGCCGATGTCATAGCTGACGCCATCGACCGGTTTGACGACGCCCTGACGGGTCGGAATTTCGACCGAAAGATTGCGGATGGAAAGTACAGAATTGGTCAAGGTCAACGGAGCCTCGGGTTCAATGCGTCGCGCAGCCAGTCGCCCAGCAGGTTGACGCTGAGCGCAAGCGCCAGAAGGGTGCAGGCAGGGAAGAACAGGATCCACCATTCGCCCGAGAACAGGAACCCCCCCTGCCCGATGCGAATGAGCGTTCCCAGTGACGGTTGCGTGGGCGGGGGGGCACCGACGCCTAGGAAGGACAGGGTTGCCTCGGCAATGATGGCCAGCGCCAGCGAGATGGTGGCGATGACAAGCACCGGCGACAGCGCGTTGGGCAGGATGTGCTTGATCATGATCGCCCAGGGGGGGCTGCGCCCGATCATCCGTGCGGCGGCGACATATTCCTTGTTCTTTTCAACCAGTGTGGCCCCCCCGCGCACAACGCGGGCGAACTGCACCCAGTCGGACAGGCCAATGGCCAGGATCAGCACCCAGATCGCCATCTGGTCGCGGTATTCCACCGGGGGGGTAAACCCCCCCTTGGCCACGCCAAAGATCAGCATCGCCACCAGGATCGACGGAAAGGTCAGCTGTACATCGGCCACGCGCATGATGATCGTTTCGGTCCAGCCGCCAAAATACCCTGACACCAGCCCCCCCAGCACGATGCCCAGGATCATGGCGAACAGCACGGCCGCGGCCCCCCCCACGAAGAGCGAGACCCTCATGCCGTAAAGGATGGTCGAGAACACGTCCCGCCCCCCCTGGTCATCCGTGCCCAGAAGGAAAGTGTTCTGGGTAAAGGCGTTGGGCTCCATCGGCGGGGGGGTGAACCCGTCCATCAGGTTCAGGCTGGCCGGATCAAACGGATTGGTCGGCGCGATCAGCGGGGGGGCGAAAATGGCCGACAGGACCAACAGGCTGACCACCGCGAAGGAGACCAGCGCGACCGGCGAGCGTTTGAAGGCGTAGAAGAAGTCGCTTTCCAGAAAGGTCTGGAAACGGCCCTTGTCCTGTACTTCGGGTGTCATGGGTGCGTCCGTCATCAGTGCCCCCCCCGTTGCGGTCAACCCGAAGCCGCGGGTCGATGAAGACGTAAAGAATGTCGACGATCAGGTTGATGCCCACGAACATGACCGAAATCAGCATGAGGTAGGCGGCCATCACCGGGATGTCGACGAATTGGATGGCGTTGATGAACAGCAAGCCCACGCCGGGCCATTGGAACACGGTTTCGGTAATGATCGCGAAAGCGATGATCGCGCCCAGTTGCAGACCGATGACGGTCACGACCGGCACCATGGTGTTCTTGAGCGCGTGGCGGAAATTCACCACCCGGCTGCGCAGCCCCCCCCGCGCACGGGCGAAGCGAATGTAATCCTGGCGCAGGACCTCCAGCATCTCGGACCGGACCAGGCGCATGATCAGCGTCATCTGGTAGAGCCCCCCCAGCGTGATCGCCGGCAGGATCAGCGCCTTCAGCCCGCTTTCGGTCAGGAAACCGGTGGTCCACCAACTGCCCAGTTTGGTGGTTTCTCCCCCCCTACCGAAGGAAGCAACCAGCCCAGTTCAACCGAAAAGAGATAGATCAGCAGGATGCCGATCAGGAAGGTTGGCAGCGATACTCCAACCAGAGAGGCCGCCATGATCGTATGCGCCGTGGGCCCGTTTCGCCGGATCGCGGTAAAGACGCCCAGCGCAATGCCCGCCAGAATGGCCAACACGCCGGATACAGCGGCCAGCTCCAGTGTTGCGGGCGCGCGTTCCAGCAGGATATCGGCCACCGGGCGACCCTGGCGATAGCTTACGCCGAAATTGCCCTGTGCCGCGCCTTCGAGGAATTTGAAGTATTGCACCGGGAACGGCTGATCCAGGCCCAGTTGAGCGCGCAGGCGCTCAACATCCTCGATCGTGCGTTCCTGACCGAGCATGTTGTCGATCGGATCCCCCCCCACGAAACGGAACATCGAAAAGGCAACCAGCCCCCCCACGATCAAGAGAACAAGGAGCGATTGCCCGATACGTCGAATGACAAAGGCCAGCATCTGATTTAAGTATCCTTCCCCCCCGTCCCCCCCCTTTTGTCAGGGGGGGGTGTCCGGCCCCCCCCGGTTGATCCGGGGGGGCGCCGGTCTAGAAGATCAGTTAATGGTGACCCAACGCAAGATGAAAAAATTATCCGGGCGTTGCGTCAACTCAATATTGCTGCGCGCGCCCCCCCAGACCAGGGGGGGCTGCACATAAAGCGGCACATAGGCGACCTCATCCTGGAGGATTGCCGTTACCTCGTCGATCATCCCCCCCTGGCGCTTGGCCGGGTCGATTTCCGACTGGATCATTGGCAGCAGCGCATCGACGCGCGCGTTCGAGTAACCGCCGAAGTTCCATGACCCCCCCAGCTTGCGTTCGGCGTTCGGGGGGGTCGAGGCCAGGAAGCGGATCGGGTGTTCGGCATCAAAGGTGCCCGGCGACCAGCCCAGAAGGTACATGTCGAAATTGTCCTCGCGCAACTCCGGCCAGTAATTCTGTACCGGCATGGCATCCAGCGTGGCCTTGATCCCCCCCACCTTCGCCAACATGCCCGTCACCGCCTGGCAGACGCTTTCATCGTTCAGATAGCGGTTGTTGGGGGGGCACTTGAGGCCGAAGGAGAAGCCATCGGGATAGCCTGCCTCGGCCAGCAGCGACCTGGCCATCTCGACATCATGGGCGGGCCGCGCGGCAAGCGCGGTAGAATAGCCGTTCATCGCCGGAGAGACCAGTTGGCTGACCTCCTCGGCATTGCCGCGCATGATGGTTTGCAGGATCGCGGGCACATTCACCGCATGGGCCACGGCCTTGCGCACCCGCACATCGGCGAAGGGGGGGTTCGCGTCGGTCGTCTCGGCCGAATATTTCAGTGCATCGGCCTCATGCGGGAAGCCCAGCATGATCACCCGCGCCTCGACCCCCCCCTGGATCACCTTTACATCCGGGTTGCCCTGCAAGCGGGCCACGTCCTGGATCGGCACCGGTTGATGAAATCCACATCCCCCCCCGACAAAAGCGCGGCCAAGGCCGTGGCCGGGTTCTGGATCGGCTGCACGGTGGCCTTAGTGATGTTGTGTTCCACCTCACCCCCCCACCAGCCTGCATGCGGCTCCAACACGGTACGCAGGCCGGGCTCACGCGCCGTGACCTGGAAAGCACCGGTGCCATTGGCGTTCAGCGTGGCGTAGTTGCCGTTTTCCTTGTCCGGCAGGGTGGCGTTGTTCGCTTCGGCCCAGCCGCTGTCCAAGATCATCCAGTTGGCAATCGAACCGGGGGGGAAGATCGGGTTCGGCGCATGGGTCAGGAAATCGACGGTATAGTCATCAACCTTCACCACCTCGCGGACCGGCGCAAACCAGCTGCGCGTGTCCGAGGCCTCGTCCGAGGCACGTTGGTAGGAAAACACCACGTCTTCGGCGTTGAATTCGGCCCCCCCATCCTGGAAAGTCACGCCCTGGCGCAGGGTAAAGCGCCAGCCTTCGCCGTTGCCGATCGGCTCCCATGAGGTGGCCAGCGCCGGTTCGACGGTCATGTCCTTGCCACGCCGCACCAGCCCTTCATAGACATTGTTCAGAAATCCCAGGACCGGGGGGGCCGAGTTCACCGCATGCGGGTCCAGGGTCTGCGGATCCGTGGTCACGGCCCAGGTGAATTCCTTGGCCTCTACAGGTGCCGCCAGCACCGTGGTGGCCAGCAATGCAATTATCGCGCGTTTCATTCTACCCCCCCCTATCAGGTTGATTATTCTCGCGGATTTCTTCTGCGCCTTATGTTGAAACTGTGGCTCGCACAGAAAAACCCGGAGAAGCGCCGCCTCTCCGGGTTCAACATTAAGCCATGCCCGTAGGGCGGCGGCTCACTTCATCGTGATATATTTCACCTTGGGCTGATCTTCCGGATCGACCTCAATGCCGACACCTTCCGCCATGCCCCCCCAGTTCAGAACCTGGTGGTGGATCGGGATGTAAAGCTGTTCATCCTGCACGATGCGCCAGATCGCAGCGATATCCGCGTTGCGGGCATCCAGATCGGTATTCGAGGCCAGCGAGGCGATCTTGGCGTCAACATCGTCATTGTCGAAACCGGTGCCGTTCCAGGTACCGATATCGCTTTCACGGCCGTGCACGAGGAAGTTGAAGATGTATTCGCTGTCGTAGGTCGGAACACCCCCCCAGCCCAACATGTAGAAGTCGGTCTTGCCGTCGGTGATCAGCGGGAAGTGCTGCGCCTTCGGCTTGGCGTCCAGGTTCACGGTGATGCCGATCTGACCCAGCATGCCGACGGCGGCCTGACAGATCGCCTCGTCATTGATGTAGCGGTCATTCGGGCAATCCAGACGGATCGAGAAGCCCTCGCCGTAACCGGCTTCAGCCATCAGCGCCTTGGCGGCTTCGACATCGGTCGAGCTTTCGCCATCCATCTCGCGGTCCAGCCGTTGACGAAGGGCGGGGGGGCGATCATGCCTGCGGGCTGCGATTGGCCGCGCATCACGACCTGGCGGATGGCATCGCGGTTGATCGCCATCGACATCGCCTTGCGCACACGCACATCGGCCAGCGGGTTGGCACCGTCGACGTTATCCGCTTCGATATCTGCAGCCCCCCCCTGGTTCATACCGAAGAAGATGACACGGTTCTGCGGGGGGGCCTGCTTGACCACCAGACCGTCGGCACCGTCCACGCGGGCAAGGTCCTGTACCGGCATGTCCTGAAGGAAGTTCACCTCACCCGACAGCAGGGCGGCGACGCGGGTCGCGGCGTTCTGGATCGGGGGGGTATAGACGATCTCGCTCACTTCCAGCGGGAACTGATCGCGGCCCCCCCAATAGGCTTCGTTGCGGGTCATGACGGTCTTTACGTCCGGTTCGCGGCTGGTCAGAACGTAAGGCCCGGTGCCATTGGCATTCGTGGTGGCATAGGTGATCTCGCCCCCCCCTTCGAAGTCCTGCACGTTCACGGTGTTGTTCGCCTCGGTCCAGCCCTTGTCCATGATGAACAGGTTGGTCAGGTTCGACGGCAGGATCGGGTTCGGACCGTCGGTGACCATCTCGATCGTATAGTCATCCACCGCGCGCACCTCGGTGATCGAGCCGATCAGCTCCTTCATGTCCGAGTTCGGCTGCATGGCGCGTTCAAAGCTGAAGACCACGTCTTCGGCAGTAAAATCGGCACCGTCATGGAACTTCACGCCTTCGCGCAGCTTGAAGATCCAGACATTCGGGTCATCCGCGCTTGGCGCCCATTCGGTGGCCAAAGCTGCCTCGAAGGCACCGGTGGTGTCACGAATGATCAGCGGCTCGTACATCTGGTGGCGGATGGTGTGGGTCGGCCCTTCGTTCTGGGCATGCGGGTCAAGGGTCAGCGCATCACCGGCGCGGGCCCAACGCAGCGTCTCGGCGCTGGCCGGAAGGGCCGTGACAGCAACCAGACACGCAAGGATCGTGTTCATTGCGGTTTTCATGTGATCTCCCATCAGGTTTGTTTCTTGGTTTTGTTGATGCGCGCCAGTGTTTGCCAATTCGATTGAAATAACAAGGCCACGCAAACGCTTGACGCAGCGGCAGCCGAACTGCCGGGTCGCGCAGGACGATGAGAGATGCTTGTTCGCCAGCGACCAACATCAAGATGGCGACGCCCCCCCAAGCCAACGCTGTGCCTAAGAGCAAACGACCGCTCAGCCCGCCCGCACAAGGCAGCGCAGGTAGTCAGCTTAAAAACAAGTGAAATGGCGGAGACGAAGGGATTCGAACCCTCGAGACGGTTTCCCGCCTACTCCCTTAGCAGGGGGGGAGCGCCTTCGACCACTCGGCCACGTCTCCGTCGACCCGTTTAGCGGGATGGATCGGTGGGGGGGGCAAGAGGGCGTGGTGAAAAAAGAAGAGGGGGGGTGTTTTAGTTTGTCCGCACGGGCATCTCATGAGGTCTGTTCAGCCTGCGCCACCTTGGGTTTATACGGCAGCTTTGGCCGTTCAGGGACCAAGTCGGGATAGGGACTGCGCCTCGGTGAACCTTTGTGTAATCGCCTTCCCCCCCGCCCAGCGGGTCTGGCTTTCGAAATCGAGCGACTGCGCAAGGGCCTGGCCATTGGCGGCGATCTGTTGGCAGTGGGCGTCGTTGCGTCGGATCCAGTCGAGCCGCTCTTCCAGATTGGACAGATCGGCCTTCACCGGCACGTGGGTCTCAAACGGCACCAGACGGCCATAATACCACTGGCGATAGTCGAACTGGCTTTCCACCTTCAACACGCAACACCCCCCCAGGTGGAACCGTTCCAGCAGGTTGCTCCAGGCATTTGTATGCCCGTCAATGTCCACGGCAAACTTGCGGTTGGCCCAACTGGTCAGGGGGGGAATGAAATCGCCCATCAGTCCGGCGGCGGCCAGGGCGGCATGTTTGCGCCCGCGCACGGGGGGGGCGAACCGGAAGTCGATACCGGGCAAATCGCGGCATTTCACTGCCATGCGCAGACGGTGCCTGACGCCAGGATGGGTCACAAGATCAGGGCGTAGCGACGACGCACCATGCCGTTCGCCCCCCCACCGCGCCAGATCACCTCGCACTGCGGTCCTTCCAGGCGCGCGCAGCGCCGCGGGCAAACTCGGCCAGTTCTGCATAGGCGCGTGTTTTCAGGAAATACGGGTCTGGCAGAAGGGTGACGCCGGGCTCGTGAGAGGAAAAGGCGAAATCGCCAAGGCTCAACTGATCCCCCCCGTCCGACAGGTTGAACACGGCCTGTTCCACCCCCCCTTCATCTGCGTGGATGAACCACCAGAGGGCCGTCAGGGACCGGTCGCGCAGCACGCTCAGGCTGTGCGGCGACGCCATGTAGGCACCGGAATGCAGCACCAGGCAATCGGGCTTGCGGGTAATGCGCAAATCCAGATCCGACACTTCGTCCGTACGACCCACCGCCAACATGCGTCGGCGGCCGGACAGCTCGGTCAGTTCCTCGGTCAGCGCCGCGCAGATGCGGGCGCGTTCCCTTCGCCAAGCTTCACCGGGGGGGGCGGGGGGGCGTCGTTTCATGAAGAGTTTGAACACCGCCCTGCCCCCCCGTCATTATGCGTTGAACAGGAAATGTAGCACGTCCCCCCCGTCCTTGACCTCGTAGCTCTTGCCCTCGGCGCGCATCTTGCCCGCCTCCTTGGCACCGCCTTCGCCATTGCAGGAGATGTAGTCGTCATAGGCGATGGTCTCGGCGCGGATGAAGCCGCGTTCGAAGTCGCCGTGGATGACACCGGCCGCCTGGGGGGGCGCCAGGGTGCCTTCGCGAATGGTCCAGGCGCGGGCCTCCTTGGGGGGGCCGACGGTGAAATAGGTCTCCAGGTGCAAAAGCTCGTAACCGGCGCGGATCAGGCGATCGAGGCCCGCCTCTTCCAGGCCGAGCTCTTCCAGGAACATCTCCATGTCATCGGCATCAAGCTGGCTGATCTCTTCCTCGATCTTGGCGGAAATCACCACCGAGGCCGCGCCCTGTTCTTGAGCCATCTTCTCGACCGCAGCGGAGTATTCGTTGCCGTTGGCCGCATCGCCTTCGTCCACGTTGCAGACATAGAGGATCTTCTTGGTGGTCAGAAGCTGGAGCATCTTCCAGGCCTTCTTGTCCTCTTCATCCACTTCGACCGTGCGGGCGGGCTGACCGTTTTCCAGCGCTTCCTGTGCGGCGGCCAGCAGGCGATCCTGCTGCTGGGCTTCCTTGTCGTTGCCCTTGAGCTTGCGCACCAGGTTCTGGCGGCGCTTCTCGATGCTTTCCAGATCGGCCAGCATCAGCTCGGTTTCGATCACTTCGGCATCCTCGACCGGGTTCACGCGGCCTTCGACATGGGTGACGTCGCCGTCGTCAAAACAGCGCAGCACGTGGGCGATGGCGTCCACCTCGCGGATGTTGGCCAGGAACTGGTTGCCCAGGCCTTCGCCCTTGGATGCGCCCTTCACAAGGCCAGCGATGTCGACGAAGGTCATGCGGGTCGGGATGATCTCCTTCGATTTGGCAATGGCGGCCAGCTTGTCCAGCCGCGCGTCCGGCACCGCGACCTCGCCCACGTTGGGCTCGATCGTGCAGAAGGGAAAATTCGCGGCCTGCGCGGCGGCCGTCTTGGTCAGCGCGTTGAAGAGGGTCGATTTGCCGACGTTCGGCAAACCCACGATACCCATTTTGAAACCCATGACGGCCTCCTGATGTTTGTCGCGCCCGTGCATATGGGTTTGGGCGGTTTTGCGCAAGCGTGGTAGACTGGTGGATGGGAGGACGATGCCATGCAACCGATTGCCTACCTCTTCTTCAAGAACCAATGCCGCGCCGCGATGATGCACTACGGCGAGATTTTCGGAACCACGCCTGAGATCATGACCTTCTCCGACATGCCCGACGCGGATCGCGCCAAGATGCCGGGCGCGCCGGATGATGGGGGGGTCATGCACGCCGCGCTGGCCATTGACGAAGGCTGGATCTACGGTGCGGATGACCCGTTCGATGAAATGGGGGGGCCGATGAATGGGTGCAACCTGACCCTGGCCCTGCCCGACGAGGCCGAGACCCGGCGCGTCTGGGACGCGCTGGCCGACGGGGGGGCGGATGTGCGCATGCGGCTCACGCCGATGTTCTGGACCCCCCCGCTGTTCGGCATGTTGACCGACAAGTTCGGCATTCGTTGGATGATCATGGTGGATGCCACCCCCCCCGAATGACTCGCCCCCCCAAGGAGATTTGTGACGATGGATTTGAACCCTTATCTGACCTTCAACGGCACCCTTGAAGAGGCCTTTACCCACTACGCCAAGGTGCTGGGTGGGGGGAGGTGACCGTGCTGCAACGGTTTACCGAGATGCCGGGTGCCGACAAGATGCCGCCCGAGATGCTGAACAAGGTCATGCACGGCGAGCTGCGCGTGGGGGGGGTCGCAAGATCATGGGTTCGGACAATGCAGGGCCGGATTTCGTGCCGCCCGCGTCCATACATATCCAGACCGGCTGGACCAACCATGACGAGGCCGCGCGGGTCTTTGCCGGGCTCAGTGAGGGCGGCGAGGTCATCATGCCCTTTGCCGAAACCTTCTGGTCGCCGGGATTTGGCATCTGCCGTGACAAGTTCGGCGTGCCCTGGATGGTCAATGTCTATGGCGAAGGCTACATGAGCGACCCTGCCACCGCATGAACCGGGATTGATTTTCCCGCCCGCTTTGGGCACATCGGGACGGATACACTCAGAAGGACGCCCCCCCGATGACCCGGATTGACGACAAATTCGCCGCCCTGAAAGCCGAAGGCAAGAAGGCTTTGTCTCCTATATCATGGCGGGCGATACGGATGAGGCGACCTCGCTTGAGGTGATGAAGGGCCTGCCGGGTGCCGGGGGGGTGGACATTATCGAGCTTGGCATTCCCTTTACCGATCCGATGGCGGATGGCCCGACCATCCAACTGGCCGGCAACGCGCGTTGGAAGGCGGCATGACCCTGCAGAAGACGCTGGATATGGCCGCCGAATTCCGCAAGGGCGACGACACCACGCCGATCGTGCTGATGGGCTATTACAACCCGATTTACAACCGCGGGGGGGTGGACCAGTTCCTGGCGGATGCCAAGCCGCCGGGATCGACGGGCTGATCGTGGTGGACCTGCCGCCGGAAGAGGATGAGGAGCTTTGCATCCCCCCCGCCCAGGCCGCCGGGTTGAACTTCATCCGCCTGGCGACGCCTACCACCGACGACAAGCGCCTGCCGAAGGTGCTGCAGAACACCTCCGGCTTTGTCTATTACGTCTCGATCACCGGGATCACCGGCGCGGCCGAAGCCTCGGCGGCGGACGTGGCCCCCCCGGAAGTGGCACGGATCAAGGCGGCGACCGATATTCCCGTCATCGTCGGCTTCGGCGTGAACACCCCCCCCGAGAAGGCCGAAGCGATTGCCGGCGTGGCCGATGGCACCGTGGTGGGCTCCGCCATTGTCAGCCAGATCGCGGCGGGCAAGCCGGTGGCTGAGGTGTTGGCGTTCGTGAAGTCCCTGGCGGATGGCGCGCATCGGGGGGGCTGAGGCCCGACCCGCCGACCAGGAAAATTCTTCGAAGAATTTTGATACAGGGGGGGGCCGCGCTTCGCGCGGCCTTCGCCTGTCCAGCACGGACATGCGGGCAACCCGTCGAAACGGCAGCTTCACACGCCCACCCGAGGGCCTGCCCCCCCGGCAGGGACCGAGAGATCAAGCCTGCGCATCAGCGCAGACCACTTGTCAACGCCCACCACAAACAAAAACGCCCGCGGCTTCCCACGGGGGGGCGCGTCAATCCGGCTGGTCCTGGTCTCAGACCCGGCGCAACCGGATCACCACATCCACCTTCGACACTTCCGCCCCCCCCTTTGGTGCTTCCGGCAGGGTGGCGATCTTCAGGTCTTCCGCAGGAGCATCCATCAGCTCCTCGGTGTCTTCCCAGAAGAAATGTGGGTGGTTGGTGACGTTGGTGTCGAAGTAGCTCTTCGCACCGTTCACCGTGATCTCGCGCAAGAGCCCCCCCGCGTCCGAGAACGAGCGCAGCGTGTTGTAGACCGTGGCCAGCGACACCTTCTCGCCCACGTCACGGGTCGCGTCATAAAGGCTCTCTGCGGTCACGTGGCGATGTTTTCCGTCGCCCACCAACAAGGACGCCAGCGCCAGCCGTTGCCGCGTCGGTCGCAATCCCGCACCCGACAGCCACTCCGCCCCCCCTACACTCATCGCATCGCTGGTCATATTCAGTCCCGTTCGCTAGCCTGTCGCATTATATAGGACATATTGCCCCCCCACTCAGGCAAGAGATACACGCCACTTTGACCTCCTGTGCGCCTTGCCTGCTTGGCCCGGCGGCTCTTGCACCCGCATTCCCGCCGGTGATAGAGGGGGGGGTATCAAGGGACACAACACAAGATATGGGGGGGCAGCACCGAATGGCGGACTATCCGACGAGCTTCAACCGGGACGATCTTCTGAAATGCGCACGTGGGGGGGAGCTGTTCGGCCCCCCCGGCAATGCGCAGCTTCCGGAACCGCCCATGCTGATGATGGACCGCATTACCAAGATCTCCGGTGACGGCGGTGCCCACGGCAAGGGCCATGTGCTGGCCGAGTTCGACATCAAACCTGACCTGTGGTTCTTCGACTGCCACTTCCCCCCCGGCAACCCGATCATGCCCGGCTGCCTGGGTCTGGATGGTCTGTGGCAGCTGACCGGCTTCAACCTGGGCTGGCGCGGCTGGACCGGCCGCGGCTATGCGCTGGGGGGGGTTGGCGAAGTGAAGCTCAAGGGCATGGTGCGCCCCCCCGACCGCAAGATGCTGACCTACAAGATCGACTTCACCAAGGCCGTGCAAACCCGCCGCCTGACCATGGGCGTCGCCGACGGCATCGTCGAGGCGGACGGCGAAGTGATCTACGAGGTCAAGGACATGAAAGTGGCACTCAGCGAGAGCTGAGGCCATCGGGCCGCGGAGCGCAGATGATCTTCCTCGAACTTCTGGTTGGTGCCGCGATCGTCGGGCTGATTGTCCTAAAGGGGGGGATCAAGCTTCAAAAACCGCAACAGCGCCCCCCCCGACCCCCCCTTCCAAACCGACTGAACCGCGACCTCGGCAGCCCGAACCATTCGACGCAACCCGTGCAAAGCCCACACCAGCGAAACCACAGTTGGTTGGTCGAGCATATGTCGTTGATGGCGACACCATAAGGGTTCAGAAAACCCAGATCCGACTGTTTGGCATCGACGCCCCCCCGGAAATGAACCACCCCCCCTTCGGCAAGAAGGCGAAGTGGGAGCTTGTGGCTCTGTGCAAGGGGGGGCAGGACGTTCGCGCCGAAATCACCGACACGGATGACCATGGCCGCACCGTCGCCAAGTGTTACCTGGAGGATGGGCGCGACCTTTCCGCCGAAATGGTCAAGGCCGGGCTAGCGATTGATTGGCCGAAATTCTCTGACGGCAAATACCGTCACCTTGAAGCCGCCGACGCGCGCAAAAAAATGTGGCTGGCCGATGCCCGACAAAAGGGCCGAATTCACGTGTGGGAACAATTCGAAGCAAAGCAGAAAGCACGGGTGTATAAGGAGTGAATCCAACCCGTTTAGTCCCCCCCATGCTGTCGACGTATTTCACGCTGTTGCCGTATTCATAAGCAACTCTTTGACCAAGCATTTCATAAAGGCACATCTGATGAAAAACCTGATCGCCTACGCCACCATCGCGTTCGGTATTCTGCTTGTTATCCTTGGGTGGTTCACGAAATTCACTGACCTCACCCCCCCCTATTTACTGGGCTTCGGCATCGTCATGATCGGCATCGGCGGGGGGGGTATGCGAACGAAGCCCTAATAGACCAAGTTGAATGCGCCTCCGCGCAATCCAACTCTCTATAAGCACAGCAAACCACGAAGATATTGGCACGCCTTGCCCCCCCCACCCCCCCGCGCCTGTCCTACACAGTCTTAAGCTTAATCGAAGGAGACCGCGCATGCGTCGTGTCGTCGTAACCGGGCTGGGGGGGATCGTCTCGGCCATTGGCAATAATGCGGAGGAGGTTCTGGCCTCGCTCAAGGCCGGGAAATCCGGGATCACTGCGAACGAGGATATGGTGGAACACGGGTTCCGCAGCCAGATCGCGGGCAAGCCTGATATCGACATTACCCAGCACGTGGACAAGCGCACGCTGCGCTTCATGGGGGGGCCCGGCGCGGCCTATGCCTATATCGCGATGGGGGGGCAGGCCATTGAGGACGCCGGTCTGAGCGAGGATCAGGTGATCAACCCGCGCACGGGTCTGGTGGCCGGTTCGGGCGGCCCCCCCTCGACCAGCGCGATGTTCGCTGCGCACCAGACCGCGCTGAAATCCGGCGCGACCAAACGCATTGGCCCCCCCTTTGCGGTGCCGAAATGCATGGGCTCGACCATTTCCGCGAACCTGGCGACCGCCTATCAGATCAAGGGCATCAACTATTCGATCACCTCGGCCTGTTCGACCTCGCTGCACTGTATCGGCAATGCGGCCGAACAGATCATGATGGGCAAACAGGACATCATGTTCGCGGGCGGCGGCGAGGAGCTGGACTGGACCCTCTCCTGCCTGTTCGACGCGATGGGCGCGATGTCGTCCAAGTATAATGACACGCCCGAGAAAGCCTCGCGCGCCTTTGACGCCAACCGCGACGGGTTCGTGATCGGCGGCGGCGGGGGGGCCATTGTCGTGCTGGAGGATCTGGAGCACGCCCTGGCCCGCGGCGCGACCATCTATGCCGAGGTCACAGGTTACGGCGCGACCTCGGATGGCGCGGACATGGTGGCCCCCCCCTCGGGCGAAGGTGGCGAACGCGCGATGCGGCTGGCCATGGATATGCTGCCCGAAGGCCGCAGCGTCAGCTATATCAACGCGCACGGCACCTCGACCCCCCCGGTCGGCGATGTGGGCGAGGTTGAAGCGGTGCGCCGGGTGTTCGGCGAGGGCACCACGCCCCCCCCGATCAGCTCGACCAAATCCATGACCGGCCACAGCCAGGGCGCGACCGGTGCACAGGAGGCCGTCTACTGCCTTCTGATGCTGAAGAATGACTTCATCACGCCCTCGATCAACGTCGAAGAGCTCGACCCGGCCCTGAAACCGGAAGAGATCGCCACAGAACTGGTTGAAAACGCAGGGCTCGACTCGGTGATGACCAACAGCTTCGGCTTTGGTGGCACCAACGGGTCGATGATCCTGAGCAAGTATAAGGGGGGGTAAGCGGTATGGCTGGTCTGATGCAGGGCAAGCGAGGCCTGATCATGGGCGTCGCAAACAACCGGTCCATCGCCTGGGGGGGTATTGCCCAAGCCATGGCGAACGAGGGCGCGGAACTGGCGTTTTCCTACCAGGGCGATGCCTTCGGGCAGCGGGTGAAACCGCTGGCGGAAAGCGTGGGGGGGTCGTCGATCCTGGTCGATATGGACGTGACCGATGACGCCGCGCTGGATGCGGGCTTTGCCGATCTGGCAACCCACTGGGACCGGGTCGATTTCCTGGTCCATGCGATTGCCTATAGCGACAAGAACGAGCTGACCGGGCGGTTCGTGGATACCTCGCGCGAGAACTTCAAGAACTCGCTGGATATCTCCTGCTATTCGCTGATCGAGGTCGCCCGTCGCATCGCGCCGATGATGACCGACGGTGGCACGATCATGACCATGACCTATGGCGGCTCGAACCGGGTGACGCCTTACTACAACGTCATGGGCGTGGCCAAGGCGGCGCTGGAAAGCTCGGTGCGCTATCTGGCCAATGACCTGGGCCCCCCCGAGGGGGGATCCGCGTAAACGCGATCTCCCCCCCCGGTCCGATGAAAACACTGGCCGGTGCGGCCATCGGTGGCGCGCGCAAGACCTTCCGCCATACGGAAGCGAACGCTCCCTTGCGCAGCAACGCCACGCTGGAGGCGATCGGCGGCACGGCGGTCTATCTGGCGTCGGACTATGGTGCCTGCACCAGTGGTGAGATCATTACCGTCGACAGCGGCTATCACGTGCTGGGCATGCCGCAATCCGAGAACCTTTAACCGCGGGAGGCAGACCTCCCAAGTTCTCTGACCCAAGGGGGGGGCTGCCTCTTCCGCGCTTACACCGCCATCTCACTTCGGCCCCCCCTGGCGGCGGCGGTGTTGGTGGTGGTGGTGGTGGTGCGGCAATGGTCCCGTTGCCCATGCGTCAACAGTCTGGTTCCCAACAATCCCTTGCCCGAATCCCCCCCGATCCGGGCCATGCCGAAGAGACTGGGTAAACACGGGGGGGTTAATCCATGCGGATGACCCATGGGGGGGGAAGGTGCCATGACATTCCTGATCCTGGCAGGCACGCTGATGCTGGCCACCGTTCTGATGGTCCGTCCGGCCCTTTCAGAGGGGGGGCCGCCTTTGGTGCTGCAGGGGGGGTTCAACGGCGCGGGCGTCGTGCTGGGCTTTACCTGTTTTATCGCCATTGCCGTGGTCATGGACCCGCTGTTCAGCTTCGCACTGCTGCTCGCCTTCCTGCTGCATGAGTTCGGCCATGTCATTGCCCATCGCCTGATCGGCCACCATGACGCCCGGTTCCGCCTGATCCCGTTCTGGAATGGCGCGCGCATTTCGGATCACACACCGACCACCGACGCCGAGGCTTTCTTCATTGCCCTGATGGGGGGGCCGGGCGTGTCCTTGGCCCCCCCGATGGTGTTGAGCTTTACCCTGGCCCCCCCGGCACTCTCCGGCTCCAGCCCGCTGGCGGCAGAGTTCTTTCTGCAATTCGCCCTGGCAACCGGTGCGTTGAACTTCGTCAACCTGCTGCCGATCTGGCCGCTGGACGGCGGGCGTTGCGTGCGCCTTCTGGTGCAAGCCCGTGCCCCCCCGCGCTTCGGCCCGCTGGCCGCCGCCGCTATGGCCGCCGCCCTTCTGGGGGGGTTCGCAATTACGGTCCATTCGGTGTTGCTGACGCTACTGGCCCTGACCGGCGGATTTGCCCTGATCACCAACCGTGCCGAGCTCACGCCACGTCCGGGGGGGCTGACCCCCCCCGTCAATGGCGTGTCGCGGCGACCGCCTGGTTTGCCTCGCTCGCCGCTTTCTTCCTGGGCGGCTGGTGGGTAATCAAGCTGATCCCGCTCACCTGATCCACCTGCGCGCACAACCGGCCCGGTGGGCGCGCATTTCCCCCCCCGTCCCTCCCCCCCCTTTTCCAATGCGTCAACCTGTGCCACCCTCCGCCGCGAGAGGGAGGCCCGCGCATGACCATTACAACCTGCATCTTCGACGCCTATGGCACGCTCTTTGACGTGACGGCAGCGGCGCGCGAAGCCGCATCCGAGCCGGGCAACCAGGCGCTGGCCGAAAGCTGGCCGCGACTCGCCGCCGACTGGCGCGCGAAACAGCTGGAATACACCTGGCTGCGCGCCATTACCGGCGATCACACCGATTTCTGGTCTGTCACGCAACACGGGCTCGACTGGGCGCTGGAGGCACAGGGCCTGACCGATGCCGCCCTGCGCGAGCGGCTGTTGCAGCTTTACTGGGAGCTTTCGGCTTACCCCCCCGAAGTTCCGGCCATGCTGACCGCCTTGAAGGACGCGGGGGGGCTGAACACTGCGATCCTGTCCAACGGCTCACCCGACATGCTGGCGGGCGCGGTGAATTCGGCAGGCCTTCAGGCCCTGCTGGATGACTGCCTGTCGGTCGAAAGCGTCGGAATCTTCAAACCCGCCGATGCGGTCTATCAACTGGTGCCTGACCGGTTTAGCTGCACCGCGAACGAGGTGCTTTTCGTCAGCTCGAACGGTTGGGATGCGGCGGGCGCGGCAGGCTTCGGGTTTACCACCGTCTGGGTCAATCGCATGGGGGGGCTTCCGGTCGACCGGCTTGATCACCGCCCCCCCGCCCATATTCTGGCCGACCTCACCGGCATTCCCGATATTGCGAAAGGCAGCGCATGAAGAGTTTTCAATCCACCGACGGGCTGACGCTCGCCTACCGGGACGAAGGCGACGGCCTGCCGGTCATCGCGCTGGCGGGGGGGCTGACCCGCAATGGCGATGACTTCAACTTCGTGGCGCCCCCCCATCTGGAAGGCGTGCGCCTGATCCGCCCCCCCGATTATCGCGGGCGCGGTCACAGCGACTGGGCCCCCCCCTACCAGTCCTATACGATCCAAGTCGAGGCGATGGATGTGCTGCACCTGATGGACCACCTCGGGCTGGAACGTGCCGCCATTCTGGGCACCTCACGCGGGGGGGGCTGATTGCGATGGGGGGGCTCGCCGCCACGGTGCGCGACCGTCTGATCGGCGTCTGCCTGAATGACATCGGCCCGGTGATCGACCCGGATGGGTTGGAGGCGATCATGGGCTATCTGGGTCGCGAACCCGCCGCGCGGACCTTCGAGGACGCGGCCCTTGCCCGCGCCAAGTTCATGACCGGGTTCGACGGCGTGCCTCTGGACCGTTGGCGCGCCGAGGTGCGCCATCTGTTTCGCGAGGATGCGGGACGGCTCAAAAACCGCTATGATCCGGCCTTGCGCGACGCGGTGGTCGAGGCCGGCGCGCAACCGGTGCCCAACCTCTGGCCGCTGTTCGACGCGCTGGATGGCCTGCCCACGGCGCTGGTGCACGGGGGGGCCAACTCGGACCTTCTGTCAGACGCCACCGTCACTGAGATGCGCCGCCGCCACCCCCCCGGCATGGGCTATGCCCGCGTGCCGGGGGGGCGCGGCCACGTGCCGTTTCTGGACGAACCCGAAGCACTGTCGGTGATCCGCGCCTGGCTGGGAGAGATGCGATGAACATCGAGATGATCCGCGCCGCCGAAACCCGCCTGCGTGGCCATGCGCGGCGCACACCGCTTCTGTCCTCACCTTTCCTGGACGAGATCGCCGGACGGCGGGTCTTCATCAAACCCGAATGTCTGCAACACACCGGCAGCTTCAAATACCGCGGCGCGCGCAATGCGATTGCCGCGCTGGAGGACGATGTGCGCGCCTGCGGCGTCATTGCCTTTTCCTCCGGCAACCACGCCCAGGGCGTGGCGCTGGCGGCCGCCGAACACGGGGGGGTGGCGGCGGTAATTGTCATGCCGTCTGACGCGCCGAAGCTGAAGATCGACAACACCCGCGCACTCGGGGGGGCCGATGTGGTGCTCTATGATCGCGCCAGCGAGGATCGTGACGAGATCGGCGCGCGGCTGGCCGGGGGGGAACGTGGCCTGACACTGGTCAAACCCTTCGACGAGCCGCGGGTCATTGCCGGTCAGGGCACCGTTGGGTTGGAAATCGCCGGACAGGCCGCCGAACAGGGCTACGGCGATGGCGATGTTCTGGTGCCCTGCGGCGGCGGCGGGCTGACGTCTGGTATCGCGCTGGCGCTTGCCGCCGATGCGCCCGGCATGCGCGTGCGCCCGGTGGAACCGGAAGGCTTCGACGACGTCGCCCGCTCGCAGGCGGCTGGCACGATCCAGCGTAATACCCGCCTGTCCGGCTCGCTGTGTGACGCAATCATTACCCCCCCCAGCCGGGCGATCTGACCTGGCCTGTCATCGACCTCTATTGCGG
>JDSH01000019.1_pt1 | contig 85257 bp, 118 predicted proteins | sample 199451 | NCBI WGS metagenome assembly JDSH01 (sample SAMN02584198, study PRJNA231836) | bioreactor metagenome | isolation source: continuous culture bioreactor electron acceptor NO2- transfer2 day 38 after... | place: Germany: Bremen | reverse complement strand
CGTTAATCCTATTTTTACCCTAAATACACCCCCCCCTTTTCGTGTATTTCCTTGAATACCCTGCTCATCGTGTTAACCTTAACCTATGAGTGTACTCTTGAAGGATATCGCAAAGGCAACAGGATTCTCCATTAACACGGTCTCTCGTGCAATGCGCTCTGATCCAAAGATTTCAGAGCAGACCACGCTTTTAATCAAGAAGACAGCGCAAGAGATGGGGGGGTACATCCCCCCCAACACCGTGGCAGCCAGCATGCGCTCAAATTCCTCCAAGATGGTAGGCATTATTTCCGCCGATTCGGCAAACCCTTTCTTCAGTGAAGTGGTAAGAGGGATTGAGGAAGCTGCTACAAAAGCCGAGTACCACATCCTTTTGGCAAGTACTGAGGAATCGGTCAAAAAAGAAGCGGACCTGATAAAGATGTTCCTCTGCCGCAAGGTTGACGGGATCATCAGCATGCCGGTTTTTGACAACAGTCCTTCCCACCTTGATCTGTACAGGAAGCTTCCAGTCCCATTCGTATTCCCAGGAAGACGTCTTGAAGGATTGGTCGACCACAGTGTCCTGCACAGTGACCGTGACGGACAGAGGAAAGTACTTGAGCACCTCATCTCAAAGGGACATACCAAGATTCTCTATCTGGCCGGTCCGAAGAAGGTGAGCAATACCATTGACCGCCTTGCAGGTGTTGCTGAAGCGTATGCAAACAACGGAATGGAAGTAAACCCTGAGTATATTCTTGAGGCCTCGGGACATATTGAAGATGGCTACTCTTTGACCAATCAAGCCCTGAACAGGGGGGGATTGGGATTCACTGCCGTAGCCTGCTTCAATGACATGCTCGCCATGGGTGTGCTTAAAAGCCTGGGAGAGAACAACCTCAAGGTCCCAGATGATATTGAAGTATTCGGTTATGACAATCTGTACATGTCCCAGTTCATGCAACCCAGTCTAAGCACCGTGGATGTTCCTAAATATCGACTCGGTTATGTGGCTATGGAGACTTTGCTATCCCATATTCAGGATCCAAATCTTGAATATGCCACAACGGATTTCCCTACGAGATTGGTTTACAGAGAAACCACTCGTTAGGAATAACATTCTACCTTGTGTTCCAATAAGGAGGTACACATGAAAAACAAGATCCTATTGATCGCTTTGGTCGCTCTTTTGGCAACTGGTATGCTTTTTGCCCAAGGTGCAAAAGAAGAAAAGGAAGGCCCACTCGAGATTACCTTCTGGTCGCTGTTTACCGGAGGAGACGGGGGGGAATTCTTCGATGCAATGGTTGACGAATTCAACGCTTCACAAGATGAAATTGTCATGAAGAATGACATGGTGAAGTTTGACAACTACTACACCAAGCTCACTACCGCTCTTTCTGCAAAGACTGCTCCCGACGTAGTAGTGGTTCATCAGGGTAACCTCTTGAACTATGTACCTAGTGGATCCTTGCTTGCCCTCGACTCCTATGTCGATGCAGCAGTTCTTGCTGACTTCCAGAAGGCTCCCTTGGATGCCTGCCGTTTCGATGGCAAGCTCTACTCTCTCCCATTCGATGTCCATCCGATCGTCATGTACTACAACACCGATTTGCTGGCAGAAGCTGGCATCACTGAAGTTCCCGAGAGTGCTCAGGATTTCATCGATGCTTCCTTGGCTGTGAAACAAGCTACCGGTAAGTGGGGGGGAATGGCCATCGACAACACAACTGGTGTCTACAAGGCCTATACCTTGAGTCGTCTATTCATGTCTATGCTCGCTCAGCAGGGCGGAAGTTTACTTACTGATGATGCATCAGCCCCCCCTGCTTTTAATAATGCATATGGCGAAAAGGCACTTGTTTGGTTGCAGGACTGGTACATAAGTATGCAGTGAACCCCCCCTCCGAACTGGACTACGATGCTGCCATGAACACCTTCAAACTTGGCGATGCTGCTTTCTACTTTAACGGAGTATGGGCAACCGGAACCTTGGAGAACCAGGATGGACTGAACTTCGCTGCTGCACCACTTCCTCCCATCATGGTGGAGAAGCTGCATGGGCAGGTTCACACACCTTGGCTATCCCGGTACAAAAAAAACCAGGATCCCGCTCGTGTTGAAGCAGCCATGACCTTCATCAACTGGATGACCAGCCATGGTGAGTTGTGGGCAAAAGCAGGACATATTCCTACCCGTAAGAGTGTAGCAGAGAAAGCAGAGATGCAGGCACTGCCCTATCGTGCAGATTATGCTGCTGCAGCAGCCTTTGCATTGCCTACTCCACGCACACCGGCATGGGAAGAGATTTATGGAACCTTGAGCGACAAGCTTGAATATGCAGTGACCAAGAACCAGAACCCCCCCAAGGCAGCACTTGCTGACATGGAGCAGACGGTTAAGGATATCATTGCTTCCTACTAAATCATTATACTTACCTACCCCCCCCTCGCATGAGGGGGGGGAATCTCTATGGAGGGCCCTCCTATGATACCAGGAAATAAAGACACCCGAGACGGAATTGTATTCTCCATTCCCTTTCTCATCGTCTACCTAGCCTTCATGATCTATCCACTTTTGTCGGGGGGGCTCTACATAAGCTTCTTCAAATGGGACATTCTTTCCACAGCCAAATTCATTGGCTGGGAGAACTATGCAACCCTGTTTTCCGATGCCAAATTCTACTCTTCTCTCTGGCATACCTTGCAGTTTGTATTGATTACCACGCCATCCCTTTTGGTTTTGGGCTTCTTAATGGCACTTGCTGTCACCGGCTCATCACCCTATAAGCATAATGGAGAATGTATTCTTTTTCCCATATATCTTCTCCATGACCGTGGTAAGCACGCTTTGGGCTTGGCTGATGCAGAAGGATTGGGGGGGAGTATTCAACCAAGTGCTGATGAACCTTGGCCAAGAGCCAATAAGCTGGCTTACCAGTGAAAGCCTGGCCATGTGGTCTGTCTCACTGACAACGCTCTGGTGGACAGCCGGTTTCAACATGGTTCTCTTCAGCGCAGGCATAAAACAAATCCCCCCCAAGGAAGTGTATGAGTCGGCAGCAATCGACGGCGCTTCCTACATCCAGAGCGTACGACATATCACCATACCCTTGGTCAGATCGACCACAGTTCTCTGTTTGATATTGCAGATCATCGCCTCATTCAATGTATTCGGTCAGGTCTATGTTATGACCGGAGGAGGCCCCCCCCATGGGACTACCAGGGTACTGGTCCAATACATCTACGAGACAGGCTTCAAATACTTCAAGATGGGCTACAGTGCAGCAATGAGTTATATCCTCTTTATCATCATCCTGGGGGGATCAGCATCATTCAATACACCTTGCTTGGGAGGAAGGATCGCGCATGAGATACAACAAGAAAACACTTCTCAAACGAGCGCTGGAAATCCTCATCATCCTGATTTGGGTCTTCCCCCCCTTGGTGTGGATGGTGATCACCAGCTTGAAACTGGAAGAGGAGGTCATTACCAAGACGTTCTCCTTCTGGCCACAGAACCCTACATTTGCAAACTATACCAAGGCTTTTACATCCACCTATATTCTCAACTGGATGGGTAACTCATTTATTGTAGCCCTTGGAGCTATGTTGTTCACCCTTATAGTGGATGCACCAATTGCTTATGCCTTTGCAAAGATTCGTTTCAAGGGTCGCAATCTCCTGTTTTGGGCAGTCATGGGTGGTATGATGGTTCCCTTCCAGGTCTTGATCGTCCCACTCTATATGCAGTTCAACTCCTATGGAATGATCAACACCTTGGCCGCAGCATTCCTTCCCCCCCGTGTTGCACTCCCGATCGGAATCTTCATTCTGAAACAGTTCTACGAGGGTATTCCCAGTGACTTGGAGGAGGCTGCCTTTATTGATGGTGCCTCCAGGTACCGTATCTTCCTCAAGATCATTCTCCCCCCCTTGGGACAGTCTGCAATGGCTACTGTTATCATCCTCTCATTCATTAATGCCTGGAATGACTTCCTCTGGCCCTTGATTGTGATCAACGATACGATCAAGTACACAATTACCGTCGGTATTGCAAACTTCCAGGGAACCCATGGCACACAGTATGCCTTGATCATGGCAGGAGCGGCAGTTGCTTCCATTCCCCCCCAGATTCTTTTCTACATTTTCTTCAGAAAGAAGATCATCGCAGGAATTGCCACCAGTGGATTGAAGGGGGGGTAACAGGGAATGGTTTGCAAACAAATCTCATCATATGAAGTGTCATTGACCAGGGTACCTCAGAAATCATCCTCTCCTATTCCCTGACCTATGAAGGGAAACGGCAGAGTCCATCAGAGATTTCCATCACCAAGCATACGGTGGTGGCAACCTTTGGCCAAACGGGAAGAATTATCGATCGAATCAGGAAAAAGGAAGCGCTACTTGTTCTTAGTCGCCGTTGGGAACTTACCGAGCCTGGTGCATATAGGCTCCAGGCTTCCTTCAGTAGCCAGGACGATGCATGTTCAGAGCAGGTATTCATTCCAGCAGTCTGGTATCAGGACAACAGCAATGGGAAGGGATGCTTTCCTTCGGCTGAACGAGCCAGTAACTGGTCGTTCCTCGAGACTCGCATGAGCATTCCCAGCTGTGCCCAGATTTCCAACGGGAAGCGGGTGTTCACTTGTGCAACCGAGGCAGCAACAGAAGAGCGATTTCTCTCCTCGGTAACTGCAGACCGTCACAGCCTGATCATTTCAATTCCAGGCAGCGAGTGGCCCTATAGCTATCGTGGAAAGCTCTCACTCATCGATACATCAGGCCAAGAGATGCCAACACTCCAAGTAAAGCAGGGTGGGCTCTCCTATGAGAGGCTCTTCTACCTTACTTCCCAGCCTGGGAGCAACAGTATGCATGCCTTTACTCGCTTTGTAAGTCTCCTCCCAGAACAGAAACAGAAGAGAGAACCTAAGCGATTATCTTGGGATCAGTGGATGGAGTATAAGCTCACCCGTTTGATCAACATGGTACACGTGGGCAAGGATGGACAGGGCTATCTCATCATGGGAGAAGGGAACAAGGAGGTACAGGATGTCTATCAATATACTTCTGCGTCCTTCCTGGTAAAGAGCCTGGAAGCTGCCTATGAGCTTACCCAGTACACAGAGTACATACCCTCGCTTCCTTGTTTACAGAAGGCCAGAGCCCAACTGGCTGAAAGGTTTTCTCTCCCTGATGACACCCTCTTGCTTGCAAACGTTGCAAAACGTATAGGTGATTTTTTTTCCTGCAAGCTGAACGAAGTGAGGGTATTTTCCAGGACAACTATGATTTGGAGAAGCAGGTATGGGGGGGTGGATACCTGGGAATTGGAGAGCATCCAGAATTCCAATATATGGTTAACAGCCGATGCAATGGCGAGGCAATGAAGTACTATGTTTTGCTCTCTCTTTCCCTTAGGTCGCTTGGATTGATGAAGGGCAGTACATCAGCCTTGCAAGGAGAGTTGCCCGCTTCTACTGTGAAGCACAGCTCTCATCCGGTTCATTTGGAAGATGGTGGACCGAAAAGGGAAAACCAGGGGGGGATATTCAAGGAACCAATGGGGGGGCATATATCGGCTCCTTCTTTGCCGCTTTAATACCCCCCCATCTCAATGACAATGATCCCCCCCTGAAAAACGATATGCTCAGCGCGGTCCACCAGGCCTATACCTACTACGCAGAACTTGCTTTTGAAGGAGCCTTCTACGGGGGGGACACCCTCGATGCAGACTCCTGTGACAAGGAAGCTGGTATTGCTCTTCTCTCGTTTTTCTTGGACCTCTATGAGTTGGAGCAGGATAAGCGCCACTTGGAGAGTGCTCAACTTGCAGCAGAGTTCATCGTGCAGTGGATCTGGCAACAGGACTCCTATTTGCCTCCTGATAGCCCACTTGGCAGGCTTGGGTTTTCCACACGTGGCATGACATCAGTCTCGGTAGCACACCACCATCTCGATTTCTATGGGTTGTCTATAGCATATGAATTTCTTCGCTTTGCAAAACATGCAAACAATCCTTTCTATGAGCAACAAGCCAAGATTATGCTGAATGCCTGCCGCCAGTTGGTGGCAACAGAAGCACAGCCACTGGGAAGGGATGAAACATTCATTGGCTGGCAACCAGAACAGTTGAATCATACGTACTGGGAGTATTTCGACCGTCCAGAATTGATGAATGGCCATTTTGATATTGATATCGCTTGGGTTACCGTCCTTACTCTTGGTTCATATCAGATGATCCAAAAACATTTTCCGCATCATCTTGAGGAGTAAACAATGGAGCAATTCAGTCTGATCTCTCTTAATCTGTGGAATACAGAGTATTGGCAGGAGCGGGAAACTTGCATTATTTCATTCCTTAAGACCTTTGACGCAGATGTGTATTGTTTCCAGGAGATCCGCCCACAGACTCTCACTGTATTGGATGCATCAATGCCCGGTTACTACCGAGTGGAAGGCGGGGGGGAGACAGGCTGGAGGAATGAGAGTAGCATCTACGTGAAACGTGAGATGTTTTCCATTCTGGATTTAGGGCGGATTGATCTTGATATGCCTGAAAAAGATCGTGGAGTGTTCTGGGTCGAGCTGAAAACCAAGGATGGCCAGTCACTTATTGTGGCAACGATGCACCTGACCCACCAGCTGAATGCTGATGAGATGGCAACAGGGAATAGTTACCGCCACATGGAAGCCCACAAGGCCTCAGAAGCATTGAACAAGCTAGGAGAGGGAAAACGAATCGTCATTTGTGGGGGGGATTTCAACGATCCTATACACCCTTCCAGAATTTTCCATGAAAAGGCTGGGTTCCAAGACGTATTCACGCTTCTTGGTCTCCCCCCCGCCCCCCCCGTTACCTTCCCTTGTCCCTTTCTCACTCATGAGACCTTTCTGGTAGAGGCCATTGATAAGATCATGATACGAGGGGGGGCAATACAGCCGGTATTGGCAAGCAGCCTCATTTCATGATCCCTGGCCAGGTGCTCTCTGACCACTGGCCGGTTGCAGCGGTATTGAAACTCCTTCCTAGCGTTTAAAGAACGGAAACTTGAGTGCGCGGGAAACCGTACGTTCTTCCTTCTTTTCCTGAGGCTCCTCTTTCTGAACATTGAAGTATGAAAGAATGAGAGAGGCCAGCCCTTCTCCAACCGCCTGATGGGCTTCCTTTTCCATATGAAGCTGGTCAATACTGCTTGGAAAAGCAACACTGCTTGCATCGAAATAGAGTAGATCATTCTCTTCAGCCATACCCCCCCTTATGGCTGTAGCAAGGTGTTTACTTGTGATGACGGAGTTGGAGTTGAAACTGACGAACGGGGGGGATTGTTCTATCTCATCTCCAATATGAATGGGGGGGGAGACCACCAACACCTGTGGTATCGGATATCCCTCCCCCCCATAGGGGGGTGGGTCTTGATGAGAGAAGCTAATTGTTGTAGGGCTTTTGCGATAATTCGAGCATCAGCATTGAAGAATGCCTTGCAATCGTTGGTACCCAGGGAAAGGATTACCAGATCCATTGGGCGATGACTGTGTAGCACAACAGGCAAGAACTCCCGACCCGAACGATTAGGTTCGAGTGGGTCATCAAACACGGTGGTTCGCCCACCGAGGCCTTCTTCAATAATCTGGAAATCGGGGGGGCCAAGGAGGGAGGAGAGTATTCCTGTCCATCGCTGATCGTAGTGCCATCTTCCCCCCCCACTTGGGTTGGTCCCGAATGTATTTGAGTCACCATAACAGAGTATTCTTCGCATGGCAGTCAGTATATAGAAGAGGGATGATCAACGAAAGTAGGTTGGATATTTCTCCCTGATTGCAGACTCATCAATCCTGTAACGACTGAGATGTTCCTCCATCAAATGACCAGCAAGCTCAGCATCCCTTTGTTTGATTGCATCAGCAATAGCCTGATGGTCACTGACTATCTTAATGTCCTTGATAGCATTCAGGCTCATGGCACGTACCCGGTCGAAGTGGATGGTGAGACCTTCGATCATCCAGCCATAGCATTGTACTTTGTTTGCAAGCTGGAACAACACTGCATGGAACTGATTATCCAACTCCAGCAATTTCTCTGGATTTGAGTGTTCAATATAGAAACCCTGCAAGCGGATGATCTCTTCTAGGAAAGTGAGATCGGGAATCTCTTCCATGGTACACAGGACCCGTGCCACTTCTCGTTCCAACACCAGACGTAAAAACCGGGACTCCTCAACCATTGCATAGTCAATAAGCATAATCCGGCTACCCTTCTGAGGAAGGATTTCCACGATATTAACACGACTCAGTTCAATCAAGGCTTCGCGAACAGGAGTACGGGAAATTCCTAGCTGGGCTGCCATCTCATTCTCACTGACCATGCTTCCTGGTTCCAATTGCAGTGAAATGATGTTCTCCTTCAGCTGCCGAAGAGCATACTCCCGTGCTGTCTCTCTTCCCTGCCGAGGCTCTATATGCATGTTGTCTCTCCTAATACCATTGTGCATTGTATCATTCTTGCTTGTATTCTGATACTGCCATTTCAGCACGTAATAAATATTCTTACAATTCCCAAATTAATCATCTGATTCAAGGATAGCAGCATGAGGAGAATATCCTCATGCTGTAACACAATTACATTGCTGGACCAAAAATTAAATTTGGAATAAAGAGACTCACCTGCGGAATCAAGGTGATAATTGCCACTACAATAAAGATGGCGACAAAGAACGGTGCAGACTCCTTTGCCGTCTCCTCGGGAGAGCACTCCATGATTGTTGATGTGGTATAGAGTGCTATACCTACAGGGGGGGGCGTCATTATTCCCATCGTAGTTACCGTCATCATAACAATACCAAAATGTACTGGATCAATCCCCCCCAATGAGGTTACTACTGGAAGCAAAATAGGGGGGGTCAACAACAATGCAACAACCGTTGTTTCGACAAACATACCACTGATGGTTAACAATGCGATAATGATCAGAAGCATGAGTGTTGGATTACTGGTGATGCTCATCAAGGCACTTGCAATTACCTGTGGAACTCTGTCATAGACAATACCATAGCCAAATACACCACTCATTGCGAGGATGAGTGTGACCACAGCAATATCCTTGGAGCTATCCTTCAGTGTCTTGTAAAATACTTTCCAGGTTAGTTCCTTATAGATTACTGCCCCCCCTACAAAGATAGCATATACTGCCGCAAATGCACCTGATTCAGAAGGAGTCATGATTCCAAAACGGATGAAGACAATCAACAGAATCGGAAAGAGCAAAGCCCAGATACCATCAACCAATGCTTTATGACTTCACTAAAGGATGCATGTTTAGGATTATCAGGGAGATATTTTCGCTTCCTTGCACTGATATCAACAGAAACCATCAAGGCAATCATCATAATGAAACCTGGCAGCAAACCTCCGGCGAATAATCTACCGATGGAGACTTCACCAATGGACCCATAGATGATCAAACCCATGGAAGGTGGAATAGTAGCTACGATGAGGGAAGACAGGCCATTGATGGCAGCTGACCATCCTTTCGAATATCCACGCTTGGTCATCTCAGGGCCAAGAATTCTGGATTCCATCGCGGCATCCGCATTAGCAGAACCAGAGACGCCACCCATCAAGGTAGACAATACACAGGATACCTGAGCAATATTGCCATGCATATGCCCAGTTAGGACATCAGCAAGCTTCATCAGACGCTTTGTGATTCCGGTGTTGTTCATAAGATTCCCAGCAAAGATAAAGAGAGGAATCGCCAACATGGTGAATGATTGTGTCGTTGCCAATACTTTCTGTACCACAATAGTGTATGGAAGACTTTCTGTAACCATAAAGAATGCCAAGCCAGAGATACCAATTGCAAATGCTACCGGCATACCCAACAACAAGAAAACAATAAATACAATTGTTGCTATACCCATACTATATATCCCTCCGGCCTTGCTCCCAGAAGGAAGCTGGTTTCTTAATAATTTGAGACAAACGGATACTCGCTGAAATGATCATAAGGAATGACCCCCCCACAGGAACGCTCAACGTTGCCCAAGAATAACTGATAGGAAGCACCTGGAAGAGTCGCTTCTTGTTCTGGATAAGCAAAGGAATACCAAAATAGACCAGAACAGCCAGAAAAATGATAATCATGATAAAAAAAGACAATCTTGAGTCCCTTCTGGACCTTTCCTGGGAATTTATTGGCAAGCAACTCAACTCCAATAAGATTAGTGTTCCTGACTGCAAGATCTCCACCAATGAAAACCTGCCATGCGAACAGCAACAGGGAGATATCAACCGCCCAGTTCAAGGGATGCCCTACTGTTCGTGAGACTGCAGAGACAAAAACCAGGATGGTGATTGCTACCAGGAGCACACTGGAAACCAGTTCCTCAAAGTCGCAAAACTTTTTATATCCTTTCTGTAAGATATTCATGTATTGAATCTCCCTCACGTCAAACATAATGAGGGGGGGATAGCTTTGGAGACCGCTGCTATCCCAACATTATAATGTTGTGGAGCTTAGCTCCTCTTTCCGTTATTTACCAATCTGAGCGTAGATTTCTTTTCTCAGATCGCCAAAACCAAGCTTATCATAAGCTGCATCACTTGCCTTCACAAATGCGGCTACATCTGGCTCAATGATCTTCACGCCATACTCAACAAGTTGCTTTTCAGTCTCGGTAATCTTTGACTGTACATAGCGTGCATTCTTTTCTCCAGCAGCCCTGGTTTCCTCAAGCAAAATAGTCTGAAGGTCTTCTGGCAAGGTCTGGAACCATCTCTCACCAACAATCAAACCGTTGATCAGCTGGAAGTGCTCAGTGCGGATCATATAATCCAACACTTCATAGATTCTAGAACCGAGAGCAGCAGTTAGCTGAACCTCACATCCATCAACTGCTTTGGACTGTACAGCTGAATAGGTCTCACCCCCCCAAGGCATGGCAACGGGAGTTGCTCCAAGGGCGGCAACACTCTCTGCCATGCAGGAGCACCAGGAGTTCTGATTCTCTGTCCACTCAAATCTGCTGGGGGGGTGTATGCTTCCTTGTTCAAGAAGAAGTGTCTTCCACCATCATACCAGTTGAAAGAGAGGATGCGGATTTCATTCTCTTCGCTCAACTCTTTCTCCCATTCTGCGAACTTTGCGCTCTGGGTTACTGCAAGTACTTCATCGTAGTTGTTGGCGAAATAGGCCATTCCGATGATTGCAATATCATTTACATAGTTGCCCATGCGTCCACCATCGGTAAGGACTGCAACGTTAACACCCTGCAATGCCTGCTCGATGACATCTTCATCACTTCCCAACTGTGCAGAGGGATAGATCTCAACCACCAAACGGCCTTCTGAGCGAGCCTTTACACTTTCTGCCAGCTGCTTGAAGCCCTCAACCATGGGAGAAGTTTCATTCAACTGAGTGGAAAGCTTCAAGGTATATACCTTGTCACCTTTTTCCCCCCCACCACCCTGGGCAAACACTGATGCAGTAGCTACAACCAGTACCAACAAGATTGTTACGAAAACTCTTGCTTTTTTTTCATAGATTCCTCCAATATCAAGTCGAAATTCTTTGACATACTAGTATACTAACCGCATATTTTTTTTATTCTGTCAACAAGCATATTCAAGAAATACTACGTTTTCCCTTCCTGTTTTAGGAAAACTTATTTATTATATTATAATTATTTATAAGATTTATTCAAAGAATTAGTCGCCATGAGTCTTGACGCCGAAGGGTCTTCATGCCTTCCAGAAGAGATTTCCGAATCATTTTCACTGCATCAGGATAAGGACCAACCATGCTCATACACAAAAGGCCAGTGGTCGGGAAAACCACTGGCCCAAGGGAGTCGCGTTGCTTGGCAATAAAAGTAGAACCAAGATGTAGTACCGGACAATCGCGTAGGAGAAAAATACCCAACACCAAGTAGATCAAAGTAGTAGGACATCGCTGGGACTGAAGGGCTTTATCCCTGCCAGCTAACCTTCTATTCTTCTCCTAATCATATCCCTTCCTAGGTACAAGCATATGCTGGAATGTCTGAAATTGTCAATATACCTAGGGAGTATACTATTTGCATATATAAATTTATCGATTTTCTTTAGCACTATTTATTTACTGGTGAAAAGTACTCGCTTCTGTCAGAACATATCTCGATTTTTATGTAAAATTTGCAGGTTTCTTATCGATTACCAAATTATTCGCTCTCAGCTATGTCATAGCAGAAAAATAATTCACTCTTTTTTTTATCTACATATTGACCATGAAGAGCACTTCCTCGTATATTTGTCCATGGCAATTATTGCTAAATAAAATTACTTATGGAGGTTTGCATGATTGATCTCTGCGCCATCCGAAAGTTGCAGACTTCCCTTCGCAACTTCGAAGACCAGTTGAAGCAGCAAACAGGACTCTCATTCAACGATGCCTTGTTGCTCTGTGCGGTAAACAAGGGAATCTGCGAACCCAGTGCCTTGGCAAAGGAACTGGAACTTTCCCCCCCATCCCGGCTTACCCGCATCTTGGATAGTCTGGAGAATCGTAAACTTGTTCAGAGAACCTTGAGTATCATGGATCGAAGAAGTCTTACCGTTGCCCTGACCGAGACAGGCAGTGAAATGGTACAAACCTATAGTTGTTCAGAACTCAACCTTCCGAACGAACTACAATTCACTCAGTCACCCAATAACTAGGAGACACTATGGAGAAGAAATACCTTATCATCGGAGGAGTCGCAGGAGGGGGGGCAGGTACTGCCGCCAGACTCAGAAGAAGGGACGAGAAGGCCCAGATCATCATGTTTGAACGTGGTGAATACATCAGTTACGCGAACTGTGGTCTTCCCTATTACGCCGGTAATGTAATAACTGAACGCTCCAGGTTGTTTGTCATGACCCCCCCTGACAAGTTCATGGAATCGTTGAACGTGGAAGCTCGTATCCAAAGCGAAGTTGTAAGGATCGATCGTGAAGCAAAAACCATCCATGTAAAGGACCTGAAACGCAACACGGAGTATGATGAACGCTACGATGTACTCATCCTTTCCCCCCCTGGGGGCTAGCCCGGTTAAGCCTCCCATCCCAGGGATAGAGCACCCGGCAATCATGTCTCTTCGCTCTGTCAGCGATATCGACAGCATAAAGGAAAAAGTTGACAGTCCAGCAACCAAACGTGCAGTGGTTGTAGGTGGTGGCTTTATCGGCATCGAGATGGCAGAGAACCTGAAGGAACGTGGCTTACAAGTATCGGTTGTGGAAGCGCTCGACCAAGTCATGAATATCATTGACTACGACATGGCAGCGGAAGTACAGCAACACCTCAGAGCAAAAGGGATCAATCTCTTCCTGAAGGATGGAGTAGCCTCCTTTGAGCATCATGGGTCACTGGTTAGCGTGCGCCTTCAGTCAGGTACCTTGATTGATGCAGATCTGGTAATCCTCTCCATTGGTGTGAGACCTGATACCGCATTCCTCAAGGATTCAGGTATTGAACTCGCAAAGAACGGGGGGGCGATCAAGGTAGACGAGTACTTCACCACGAACGACAAGGACATCAGGCAGTAGGTGACGCTATTGTCTTTGAAAGCCCGCTCTCAGGGAGCCCGGTCACCATCCCCCCCCTCGCCGGTCCTGCAAACAAGCAAGCCCGTCTCTGTGCAGATAATATCGTAGATGGGAACAAGAAGCCTTACACCGGCATCATTGGTACCAGCATTGCAAAGATCTTTGACCTGACGGTTGCTTCCACCGGCCTGACCGAGAAAGGCTTGAAAGCTGCCTCTCTCCCCCCCTATCGTTGCGCTATCACCCATGTGGGCAATCATGCAGGGTACTATCCAATGTAAGGCAGCTCTCATTGAAAGTGCTCTACCACCCAGAGACAGGGAAAATCTGGGGGGGTGGACAGTCCGTAGGATATGGCGGGGGGGTCGACAAACGTATCGATATCATCTCCGCCTTCATTGGAAAGGTAGGAACGGTCTATGACCTGGCAGAGTTTGAACAAGCCTATGCTCCGCCCTTCTCCAGTGCGAAGGATCCCGTAAACATGGTCGGCTTCATTGCCGTCAATGTCCTCGAAGGTATGAGCGACACCATCAGTTGGGATGAAGCAGAAGAGGCACGAGTGAACGGCGCATTCATGCTTGACGTTAGAAGCGAAGAGGAGTTTGAACTCGGTGCCATTGAAGGGGGGGCTGTGAACATCCCCCCCAATACCGATCTCCGTGACCGATTGAAGGAGGTCCCAAAGGACCGTGACATCATCCTCAACTGCGCCATGGGACTGCGTGGCTACTTTGCTGAACGGATTCTCCGTCAGAATGGTATTACCCGGTTGAGAAACCTCACTGGAGGTTTCAAGACCTATGACAGTGCAATGCGCGAACGTGAATTGCTTGAACATAAGACGGTACTGAACATCAAGGAAGAGAGTGCCAGAATTGACAATCTCAACGAAGATGGCTCATTCCGTAGAAGAACAGAGAACAAAATCTTCAAGGTAGACGCCTGTGGATTGCAGTGCCCGGGTCCGATTATCCGACTCAAGAAGGAAATGGACAAACTTGAAGAGGGGGGGGACCGCATCATCATCAAGGCATCAGACCCTGGCTTCGGCGTTGATGTCCAATCCTGGAGCAAACTCACCGGCAACAACCTTGTTTCGGTTACTACAACCGAAGGGGGGGTTATTGAGGCAGTTGTTGAAAAGGAAAATGCAAATATTTGCTCAATGCCTGACTCAGCTGGAGAGAAACCTTCTATCTGTGCTCCCGACAATGGTGCAACGATGGTTGTATTCTCCAACGACCTGGATAAGGCCCTCGCTTCCTTCGTGCTTGCAAATGGAGCTGCTGCCTCTGGAAAGCAGGTCACAATGTTCTTTACCTTCTGGGGGGGTTTGAGTGTGCTTCGCAAGAAACACGCACCAAAGGTGAAGAAGGACTTTATGGGGGGGAAAATGTTCTCCTCAATGCTTCCCAAGGGAATGGATGAGCTTGGGCTCTCCAGCATGAATATGGGAGGACTAGGAGCAAAGATGATGAAAGGCCGCATGAAGAAGAAACATGTCGACCAAGTAACCCAGATGTTCGAAGATGCAATACAGTCAGGAGTACGTATGGTGGCCTGTCAGATGTCGATGGATATCATGGGCATCACCAAAGAGGAACTGCTTGACGGCGTCGAGGTAGGAGCGTTGCCACCTACATGGGTGCCGCATCCGAGAGTAAAGTCAATCTGTTTATCTAAATTCTAATAGTGGGGGGGTGGCCTCTGGTCTGAAGGGGCTACGCCATCCCCCCCCATTTCATCCACTACATCAGTAACACGCTTTTCCAATGCTTCGAGACGACTCTTCAGAAGTCCGATTTCTTTGGCTTGTTCAGTGACCACAGAATCGAGGGTTACAATCGTCTCTTCCGCATAGGCAAGTTTCATTTCAAGCTTCGTCAGACGTTCTTCCATAGTAGTCGCTCCTTAATAAGCATATCCTATCATGAGTGTGATTCCTCGACAACTCATCAGCGATGTTGCAAAACCGTGTTCATTTGTGCAAATAAGCCTTGTAAGATGCTACATCCATGGTATACTGACTTGTATTTTGTTGCAGAATGGTGCAAATGAGAGGAATTATTGTATGAAAGGCGAACGTGTTGCACAACTAGAGCTGTTGCTTCACTCCCATCCTGAAGGATTGAGGAGGGCCGAGATTGCACGCCGTCTTGGCGTCCATCGCTCGACTATCAGCAGATATGTTGACGAACTGAAACAGTACATTGACATCTATGAGGAGAACAACCTCATCAAGATAAAAAGCAGAGAAGAAGATGAGAACATTGCCCTCAGTGTCTATGAGAGCCTTGCCTTCAACCTCTCTGCAGAGATGCTTGCAACCAGCAGTGAATACCAGAATCCCCCCCACCTTGCTTCTGGACTGAGAAAGATCGCAATGAATATGCGATCCTACGCACCAAAGATCAGTGAAAACGTCGTTAACCTTGCCGAACAGATTGATAAGAAAATTCAGGAAAAGAAGGAGTGCAGCAAGTTCAACTCAGTGTTGGAAGTGCTTATCGACTCCTGGGTATCCGGGCGTATTGTAAGAGTTGTGCAGAGCCTGAAAGGCTTCGACCCCCCCATTGAGACCGAGCTCGCACCCTATTTCATAGGTTTCCGTGAAGAAGATACGGGTGGCAGGCATCCGATCAGCGTGACTGGAAGATTACGCCATACCACTGAGATTATTACCATCGATATCAGTACCATCACCAGTGCCATAATCCTAGATGAAACATATACCATCCCAGACAACCTCAAGCCATTCAAGTTCCATGAAGCCGAGGAACACTATGAGGCTATCGATATGATTCCTCTAAGCCTAAGGCTTAAGGAACGCTCAGCAATGAACGTCTTCCGCTCAGTGGTACACGGGACCCCCCTGTCTTTGAGAAACTGGAAGATGGGACCCTCATCTGCAATATGGATGCAGAGAACTCGATCGAACTCTACCTGAGAATCATCCAGTGTGGTGACTCAGTGGAGATATTGGGACCTGATAGTTTTAGGAGGAAATTCTGCAAGATGCTGAATAAAATCCTGGCTCTCTATCAGTAATAATTATCTTGCCCCCCCTTGGCATGAATATCGTTATGCTAAGAGGAGGAGGAAACAACTATGAAAGAGTACGAATGCGATCTTTGTGGGTATGTATATGACCCGAAAGTAGGTGATCCCGATAACGGAATCAAGCCCGGAACAGCCTTTGAAGATCTCCCCCCCGAGGATTGGGTTTGCCCTCTCTGTGGAGCTCCTAAGTCTGACTTTTCACCCCCCCGCGACTAATCACGTGGGTTTCAAAGAACGGGGGGGATGGTACTACCTTCCCCCCCGTTTTTTTCATATCCAAAGTAGAGGATTTTCATGTTCAGAGCGATGCGTAGAGTACAACAGCAACTCACTGAGAAAGAGACTTTGGCCATTCTTGAGGAAGGTTCCTATGGCATTCTTGCCTGCCTTGGGGGGGATGATTCCTACCCGTATGCAATTCCGCTAAACTATGTCTACTTTGACAGTAAGCTATACATGCACAGTGCTAAGAATGGCCACAAGGTTGATGCTATCACCAAATACCAAAAGGTGTCCTTCACCGTTGTTGGCCAGGACCAGATTGTCAGCAAGGAATACACCACCCACTTCTCCAGTGTCATTGCCTTTGGGAAAGCACGACAAGCGGAAGGGGGGGAAGAGTATATGAAAGCCTTTACGGCCCTTGTTGATAAATATGCAAACGACAGACCGAAGAGGGAATGTACAGAGAAAATAAAAGGATGTACGCAGGCGATCGTCATCGCCATTGATATCGATCACCTCTCGGGCAAGCAAGCAAAAGAGTTGTCTCAGAACTGAGACGCAAAATAAAACAAATAGTTACCTCAGAACAAAAAACACGTTTCAATGTACACGGTTAGGTAAAACCATAGTACATTGAATAGAGATGAAATGGAGGAATCTATGGCAATGTTAGAAGCTATTGAGAAGAGAAGAGCCTATCGTGCTCTCGATACCAGACCTATTGGTGAGGATGTCCTGCTGCGTCTAGCTGAAGCAGCACACACTGCCCCCCCCTCATCCATGAACAACCAACCATGGAGACTGGTGACAGTCTCTGATGAGAATGTGTTGGAGAGTCTCAAGGAAGCTTTGGCTCCCGGTAACTACTGGGCGAAGAAAGCACCTGCCTTGGTAGCGGTTGTAACCAACAACTCCTGGGGGGGAATGACACTTGGTGAACGTAATTATGCACCTTTTGAACTGGGTATGGCTGCCATGGCATATCAAATCCAGGCTGTACAGGAAGGGCTGCATGTGCATCCCATCGCCGGCTTCAATGCAGATCTAGCGAAAAAGGTATTAGGCATTGCTGATGAAGATTCCATCATGGCACTGATGGTTGTTGGATATCCAGGAGACAACTCCCACTTAAGTGAAAAACACTTGGAGAGTGAAAACGGTAAACGCGATCGCCTCCCCCCCTTGGAGAAAGTTCACGCATTCAACCATTTTGACAAGCAACTGAAACCAGAGGTAAGTAATCCTACTGCAGATGCACAATCTCCTGATTGATTGCCTCTTTGAGCCGCTCTTCCTCTGTGATGATCATCTCACTTTCCTTAAGGAATGAACTACCGATCATCCCAGCAGCCAAGAGAGCGGCCAAGGTGGCAAGCAACATAGGTGCATACTGCTCAGTTATCACCAGAGAGAAAACAAGAATGGCTGCACAGGCAGCTTGGCTATACAGCAAAAGCATTCCCTGTATGACCTCTTCACTGATCCCCCCCTGTCCCAATTCAGCAGCATACTGCGTCCCGATGGGAATCGCAGAGAGCAAAGAAAGACCGACGATTGAGGAGCCGATCAAGGCAATCGCCTCACTGTTCAGGAGAACTGCACCAATTTGCTGACAGAATACCAGAAGCAGGATCCCTGGGATCGAACAGACATTACAGAACACAAAGAAAAGTTTTCTCCTACGAAAACGGTCAGAAAGAGCAGGCAGCACAATTGCTCCTACCATACCTCCTGCAAGCATTGCAATACCTAGGAATCCATTCGAATCCGTAAAACCAAGAAACTCACTGATCTCATCAATCTTGATGAACAAGGTCATCAAAACACCCCCCCAACCAATTGCAAAAATAATCATCAGCTCGGAGGGATGAAATAGCATTGATTCCTCTGAATGAAGAGCGGTAGTGCACCTTGTTGTTGCTTGGCAAGGCTGAAGAAGGAGAGGGAGGGTTCTCCCTGACAAGAAGTGCTGCAGCAAGTGCAAGGGTCGAACTGAGGATTGCATAGAAACGCATCAACTCCTCAAATCCACTTCCCCCCCATGCAGGATCATTCGCCTTGGTCACAACCAAGATCGGGGGGGAGACAATCATCACCACTGCAAGTGATAAGTATTGACTGGCACTGGTAATACCGACGGCCATACCACGCTCACGAATGGGGGGGAACCATCGGCTGACAATCTCGGTGATACTGGTCAGAACCAACGCCTGTCCAACAGCAAGGATGAACTGCCCAAGGAGAACCAGTGAAAAGGTAGAAGATAGATCCACTTGGTCATGGATCCAAATATAATCAAACCACTGGCTATCCATGTAGCCTTACGGATACCAAGACGGTGCAATACATAGGATGCGGGGGGGATACTTGCCACCACAAACACTATAAGATACGTCAATGAGAGCAAGTCCACAGGACGAGCGTATGTGAGTGTTAGCTGAGACGCATAATATTCATTCGCAACCCTACCAACAGGGGGGGACAGGTTCAGCCATTGAACCTCCACCGAAAGGATCAGAAGTATCAAAGAGAGTAGAATCAACCATCGGTAGCGATATGCCTTCACACTTTTCATACCGTACAGGATAGACCATTCCACTTGATTTGTATATCTCCACTGGAAGAACTGGTAACAGTACCGTATACTCTTGCCATGCAAGAAACACTGGAACTATTACAAAATCGACGTAGCGTCCGCGCCTTTCAGGAGCGGCCCATCGAGGAGGAGCATCTTTCGCTCCTGAAACAGGCAACCCTCCGTGCCCCCCCTACGGCAGGGAATATGGCACTTTACTCTGTCATTGAAGTCAGCGACAGCGAAAAGAAGAAAACCCTTGCTGGAATATGCGACAACCAAGACATGATCAGCAATGCTCCCTTGGTCTGGGTATTCCTCGCTGACATGCAGAAGTGGGTGAACTATTTTCATGAAAGCGGTGCTGTAAAGAGGGGGGGAAAAGAGCAAATGAACGTTTCCTATCGCAAACCTGGACTGGGAGACCTACATCTCTGCATGCAGGACGCGATCATAGCTGCACAGAACGCTGTAGTGGCCGCAGAAGCCCTCGGTATAGGCTCCTGTTACATCGGGGGGGACGTTATCGAACAGTTTGAGGATTTGAGGGACCTCTTGGAACTGAAGCAACACACCATACCGGCATGTATGCTTATTTTCGGCTACCCCCCCAAAGGAAAAGGACCCATAAAATTGACCCCCCCCGCTGCCCTGCCCCCCCTTCCATCTTCATGGAAGACCAGTATAGGGAACCGCATATCGAGGAGTTGGCAAATGCTTTTCAGGAGCATGAGCAGCAGAGAAGAGCAACACACGCTCTACCCTATGAAAACAGTGGAACACTAGCTGACTACTACTACCTGAGAAAGCACACAAGTGCCTTCATGGAGGAGATGAATCGCTCGGTCAAGGTTATGTTCGACTGGTGGTGCGGAGACTAAAAAACTTGCTTACTCCCTCGTTTCCCTCTACCATGTTAGCTATGCCGTATTCAATACTTCTGGTTGATGATGAGTCTGCTGTACGAGAAGGAATTCGCTCCCGCACCCCCCCATGGGAGCGGTATAACTTCTCGGTGGTAGGTGAAGCTGGAAATGGAATAGAAGCCCTTGAACTAGTTGAAGATCTTCATCCTGACGTTGTCATCACCGATATCAGGATGCCCTACCTTGACGGTATGGATCTTATCAAGGAAATACGGCTTGCCCATCCTGCAACCACTTTGGTAATACTCAGTGGGTATGATGAGTTCACCTACGCCCAACAGGCGATGCACTATGATGTAAGTGAATATGTCCTAAAACCAGTCTCAGTTGATGATCTTTGCAGGCTATTGGAGCGATTAGGCAATCGTTTGGATCAAGAGATCAAAAGAACACAGGACCAGAAAAGGCTGAAAGAGGTCTACCAGCAAGCACTCCCCCCCCTCATCAGGGAGAAGTTTTTACTCTCTCTCCTCACCACCACCCAAGCCACCAGTGACCAGAACTTGATTACCAAGGCAAGGAGTATGGTCTTAATCTGGACAAAGATGAATTCATGGTAGCACTTATAGAAAGTGACCACTTCCAGAACGACCCGCTGCAGACCTTGGCAATGTTTGAGGTTGTTGATGAGGTGTGCAAGAAAGAAGATGGTTCTCTGGTTTTCCAGTTTGAGAACCAGATAGCAATAATCTTCAGTGCCAATAGCCACAGCCAAGCACACTACGATTCAGTATTCAAGAAACAGACCTACCGTAAAGCTGAACAGATCAGGGCCTATCTGGAGAAGTACAACTTCCCTGTTGTTCTTGGAATCGGAAACCAAGTACATAGACCATCAGCAATCTCCCAATCCTATAGACAAGCCCTGAGGGCTCTCAACTATAGCTCTTGCTACCCTGAGCAGTCTCTCTTTTTCATCAGCGACCTGGAAAGTGAATCTCCCGAAGAGCAACCTGGGGGGGTCCTCCAGGAACTGCAAGCTAATGTGGTGCTTTCAGTAAAGACGGGTAATGAACAACAGGTCAGTGAAGCAGTTTCCAGCCTTTTTGGGGGGGAAACGCTCGCCTCCCTCAGTCTTACCCAGATTCAAGAGCTTGTCCTCTCCTTGGCCGTCTCGTTGCAGGATCTGGCCCATAGCTATGGACATACCCTCTTCACGCTCTCTGAGAATGAAGGAAGGAATCTCTTTGCAGAGCTCGCCTCTCTCACCACGCTGGGTAAAGCACGCCGTTGGTTCACCCATGTATGTCTGGAGATCAGGGAAAAGATTGCTGGAAAAAGAGAAAGCTCTCATATCCAGTTCATAGGGAAGGCAAAATCCCTGATAACGAAGCATTTCACTGAATCCGGTTTTGGCCTAGAGGAAATCTGTGAGTTGATTGGGGGGGTTAGCCCCCCCTCCTACTTCAGTTCCACATTCAAGAAAGAAGTTGGATTGAGCTTCGTGCAGTACCTTACTGCAATGCGAATGGATCGTGCAAAAGAGTTGTTGGTCAAGACTGAAGGAAAAACCTATGAGATCGCACAAGCGGTCGGTTCTCTGAACCCAACTACTTCAGTTTTAGTTTCAAGCGGCATGTGGGTCTATCCCCCCCCAGCCAGTATAGACAGGCTAACCGATGAAGAGAGAGAAGCAACCGTACTCCATCATGACCCTCCTGACCTTTGCTATTGCGGTAGTCTCCATCTCCTTCACGCTCTTGATCTCAGCAATCCTGTACAGTCAGTTTTCCTCCCAGATCAGGGAGAATGCAACCGTCTCAACAAGAGAGATCGTTCGCCAGGTAAATGCCAATCTGAGTTACTACACCAATGACATTCTCACCATCGCCACCTATGCTCGCGATCTTGCCAAACAGAACAACATACTTCCGAGGGAAGAGATCGAGGACCGCCTACGGTCCATCGTTGACAGTCGTCAAGATATTGTCTGTCTTGTACTCTTCGACCTTGAAGGGGGGGAACCACTGCTCTCCACCAGCGATGCCCCCCCACGCCGGCCAACCGAGGAGATTCTTGGCCAGACTTGGTTCACCCGTGCCATCGGAGGAGAGGGAAACTTCTACTTCACCGGCCCTCATGTACAACAGTTGTTCACCTCCAGTTACCCTTGGGTCATTACCTACAGCCAACAGATCAGCTATACCAACAAACAAGGAGAGCTGAGCCAAGGATTGCTCCTCATCGACATGAACTTCTGGGCGGTAAGTGAGCTTTGCCAGAGCGCAAAACTCGGCTCTAGTGGCTATGTCTACTTCATAGACAACAATGGGAAAATCGTATACCACCCCCCTTCCAACAATTGATTAACTCAGATTTGTTCAACGAAGATTTGGAGTCAGTTCAGGAACACATATTCGGAACCTTTACGAATACCTTTGAAGGAAGGGAACGCCTGGTAATCATAGACACCGTAAACAACGCTCGATGGAGAATTGTCGGGGGGGTAGCATATATGGATGAATTGATGGCAGGGCTTGAACAGTACACCACCGTCATGTTTATCATCCTTGCCTTTTGTATCATCACCACCATCCTCATCGCCCGAACTGCTTCTGCCTATATCAGCAGACCGATCAAGGAACTTGAGAGGTTGATGAACAGTGTAGAGCGTGGTGACTTCTCCTCCCCCCCACCAACCGTTGGAGGAAACCAGGAGGTAGCAGCGCTCAGTCAAACGTTTGCAGTTATGGTGCAACGTATCAGGCAATTGATGGATGACATCGTCAAGAGCAAGAGATGAAACGCAAATTTGAGCTTGATGCACTTCAGGCAAAGATTAATCCACACTTCCTCTACAATACCTTGGACTCAGTGGTCTGGATGGCTGAACAGAACGATACCAACGGCGTCATTACCATGGTAACTGCATTGGCAAGGCTGTTTAGGATATCCATAAGCAAGGGAAGGGATATAATCACCATTGGTGAAGAACTGGAGCATGTGAGAAACTATCTCATCATCCAGCAGATCCGTTATCGAGATAAATTTCAGTTCACCATCGACATGGAATCAGGTATCGAGAACCTCCCTACCATCAAGTTGATCATCCAACCTATCGTGGAAAATGCCATTTATCATGGCATCAAATATCTGCAGGAAATGGGATATATCGATATCAAGGTATTCAAGAAGAAACCAGGAGCTGTAATCATCGAAATCAGGGACAACGGAGTAGGTATGGATGAACAGAGGCTCAATACCATACTCAGCATGTCCAGTCCCTCCCAAAAGAATGGTGCCGGGATTGGGGGGGTGAGAAATGTACATCAGAGAATTCAACTATATTATGGGTCGGACTATGGTCTGGAAATATCCAGCGAACTGGACGAGGGAACTCTAGTGAGGCTTGTCATCCCTGAGCAGGATCCCATCCAACCTATCAAGGGGGGGGTACACCGATGAAACGAATAATGCTGCTTCTGCTGATACCCTTGTTCCTACTCTCTGGCTGTTCCAGAAAACAGCAGGATGCCGATACACCCTATCGCATTGCAGTAATTACCATGATGCAGGGAGGAGAATTCTGGGGGGGAGCTCTGAAAAATGGAGCCCGAAGTGCAAGACTGGCAACAGGGGGGGCGGTACTGGAATTCTTTGCCCCCCCGATCAATGAATCAGATTACAGTGGCCAGATAGCATTTGTGGAAGAAGCGATTGAACAAGAATTCGATGCCATCATCCTCTCACCCAGCCATAATGCACAACTGGAGCAAGTGGTGAGCAAGGCTCGTTCTGCCGGTATCAAGGTAGTGTTGGTAGACACCGGCCTTCTACAGGAAGAACCAGATTTTCAAATCACAGCCGATTACCAACTGATCGGAAGGCAAGTGGCTGAACACGCCTTCAGTCATTTCAATGGGGGGGAAGAACCCATCAATGCCCTAATTATCGGCTCCTTGCCGAATACCACCAGTATGAGTGATCTCATCGGTTCCCTGGAAACAGCGTTTCAGGAAAGGGAGAACGCAAACATCGATTCGATTACCTACAGCTTCTCTTCCGAGATTCTGGCACGTGACACTGCTGCAAGCGCAATTAATGCTGATCCCTCAATCAACCTGGTATTTGCCCTAGAAGAGTATACCGCTCACGGTGTTGCTGCGGCCCTTGCTCCGGAACACAAGATTCACTTCATAGCCTTTGGCAATACCCAGCATGAGATCCAACTACTTGAGGCTGAGGTAATCGATGCCTTGGTTGTCGTAAACTCATTCAACCTGGGGGGGTATCGCAGTGTCCTCTCAGCAGTGGAGCTTCTGGAGGGAAAGAAGCCAGTCGATAAGCTGGTGGACTTCGCCCTGGTAACCAAGGAGTCCATGTTCAGCGAAGAACACCAGCACTTGCTCTTCCAGACATTCCAGTAAGAAAGAGGCAGGTGTTACCCTGCCTCAGATGCGTGGAATGCTTTCGACTATTTCTTCTGTACGTATTTCCTGATATCAAAGGATACCGCCGATACAATAATGATTCCCTTGATGATGTTCTGCCAGTAGGGATTAACCCCCCCAACAAAAGTCAGCCCATAGTTGATAAAGCTGAAGATGATAACACCAGCAATAACTCCACTGACCGTTCCCACTCCTCCAGTAGTCGATACACCACCAACGACACAACTTGCAATGGCATCAAGCTCATAGCCATTTCCGTAGTTGTTGGTTGCACCTCCGGTTCTCGCAGCTTCAAGCACTCCAGAGAGAGAAATCAGAAAACCACACAAACCGAACAACCCAACCAAGGTCTTGGTGATGTTGATACCAGAAACTGCGGCAGCTTCCGGATTTCCACCTACTGCATACACATTCTTTCCGAAGACTGTCTTGTTGAGTATGAACCAGACAATAATTGATACGATGGCGGCGAAAATGACAATCACTGGTATGAACCCGATGGACCCAGATCCCAGATAGGTGAAATCAGGGCGCAGTCCGCCGATGGGCTGACTGTTGTTCGGGGGGGGCATGTTGAAGTAAATGGAGTTAACTCCATAGATGATCAGCATCGAAGAAAGCGTGGCAATAAAGGCTGGTACCTTGAACTTAGCCACAATCATTCCGTTCATCATCAAACAAGGTGCCAACGGCCACTGCCAAAAGTATGGGGGGGAGGATCAAGGGAACCTGACCCAGCTCAGGATAGAAGCGCCTGACATAATCAGAGGTCTGGAGCATGGAAGCAGAGATTACAGCTGCCATACCAACCATGCGGCCTCCTCCAAGGTCTACGCCACCGGTGAGGATTACGAACATCATACCGAGGGCCATAATGATCTTGGTCGAACTCATCATCAGGATATCCCTAAGTACCTGTACTCTCAGAATACGGGGGGGATTGATGATGGCAATCACGATAACCAACATAAGCAGGACGAGGAAGATTGCCTTGTCCATCACAAATTCTTTCAAACTCTTTTTACCAAAGAGGAAACTACCTATCGCTTGCGTACGCATTTGCTTCACCCTCCTACCCGACATACTTTGTCGCCAGTTCCATTACCTGTTCCTGGTCTGTCTCTTTACTGTTCACCGTACCGGCGACACGCCCCCCCTCACTCATTACCACAACCCTATCAGTCATACCCAAGAGTTCAGGCATTTCACTGCTGATCATGATCACACCCTTGCCTGTGCAGCCAGCTCCCGCATGATGACATAAATCTCATACTTGGCGCCCACATCGATTCCCCCCCTGGTTGGCTCATCAAGGATGAGGATATCAGGTACGGTTAGCAACCAACGGGCGAAGAGTACCTTCTGCTGGTTTCCTCCGCTCAGGCTCTTTATCAAGGTCCTAGCTGAGGGAGTCTTTATATCGAGATCCTTGATGCTTTTCTTTGTATCTGCGGCCATTTTAGCCGAACTGAGCAACCCACTCTTGTCCCGATATGCCCTGATGTTTGCTATCACCAGATTATCCTGGACAGAGAGGACGGGGGGGAAAATTCCTGTTGCTCGCCTCTCTTCGGTCAATAGTGCCATTCCATACTTCTTGGCATCATAAGAATTGTTGATCGTTACTTTTTTACCTCGTACGAACAGGGACCCTTCACTATGAAGTCTCAGCCCGAAGACTGCTCCATCACTTCGGTTCTCTGGGCACCAACAAGGCCCCCCCCTAGTCCCAAGATTTCTCCCTCATGAAGTGTCAGGGACACATTCTTGAAGCTTCTCACATTGGGAGAAGTGTAGTTTTCTACACGGAGCAATTCCTTTCCAATCTTACTCTCTCGGGAAGGGAATCGATGGGTAAGATCACGTCCCACCATACGCTTAATGATGGTCGCCGTTGTAAGCTCACTTGCTTCCCAGGTTCCTACATAGTGCCCGTCACGCATGATGGTCACCTCATCAGAGATCTTGAGAATCTCCTCCATCTTATGGGAAATATAGATGATGGCAACTCCACGTTGACGCAGAGAACGAATGATGGCAAACAGATGTTCAACCTCATTCTCCGTCAGTGACGAGCTTGGCTCATCCATGATAATGATTTTCGAATCATAGGAGACTGCCTTTGCAATCTCTACACTCTGGGCTTTGGAGACGCTCAAGGTGCGTAGCAAATCATTCGGAGTGATGCTGCTAAGATTTAAATCCTTCAGCAATTGATCGGTCCTTTCAAACATTGCCTGGTGGTCTACCACCGGACTTTTGGCTCCCCCCCCTATTCTAGGGAACCTTCCCAACCAGATGTTCTCCATCACCGACCGATAGGGGGGGATGAGATGGAGCTCCTGGTGGATCATTGAAATACCCAAGGAAAGTGCTTCCTTAACGCTGTTAATGGCAACCGCCTCTCCATTGAAGCGAATTTCTCCCTCGTCCATGGAGTAGAGCCCGAAGAGGCACTTCATCAACGTGGATTTACCTGCTCCGTTCTCGCCCATCAGAGCGTGTACCGTCCCAGGTTTTACCTTCAGGGTGACATCGTCCAGAGCCTTGACTCCAGGAAACGATTTGGAGACATGGTTCATTTCTAGTACATACATGACTTCCCTCGCCTCCCCCCCGATTTGTATCGGGGGGGGTGTAGTTTTCTTGAAAAAAAACCCTCCGGATGACGTTGCAACCCGGAGGGTATGTACTACATCTCAGCACTTACTTGAACTGCTGATAATTCTCCTTGGTAACCATCTGGTAGGGAACCCATACATACTTGCCATCAGTAATGGTGTAACCAATGGTAGCATCGGTGGGGGGGGTGTTGCCCTTTGCAAGCTCATAGGAGAGAGCAAAGGTTGCACGACCCTGGTTGACTGCATCATTAAGTACGGTACCGAGCAAGGTGCCTTCCTCAAGTGCCTGCAGTGCAGGAGCGGTTGCATCAACACCAACGACGGGCATGAACTTGCCATCCTTGAAGTAACCGGCAGCCTTGAGGGCTTCGATTGCACCGAGGGCCATGTCGTCATTGTTTGCGAACACTGCTTCAATTTCATCACCCTGGCTGGCGATGAAAGCAGCCATCTTTTCCTGGCCCTTTACACGGTCCCACATGCCGGTATCTTCAGCAAGTTTCTCAACCTTGATACCTGCATCCTGCAATGCCTTGATCGAATATTCGGTTCTCAGCTCTGCATCCTGGTGACCGGGTTCGCCTTTCAGCATGACATACTGCAGGACTCCGTCGCCATTCTTGTCCATCTTGGGATTGGCTTTCCAGTAATCAACAACCAACTGACCACTCATGGTACCAGACTCTTCTGCACGTGCTCCCACGTAATAGATCTTGTCCCATTTTGCCATGTCTTCAGCCAAAGGCTCACGGTTAAAGAACACTACAGGGATGTCAGCCTTTTTAGCCTTGTCAATGATGACTCCAGCTGCGGTGCGGTCAACAGGGTTGATCTGCATTGCATCCATACCTTTGGTAATGAACAGGTCGACTTTCTCATTCTGAGTAGCCTGGATGTTCATGGAGTCAACAACCTCGACCTTTGCATCAGTCTCTGCTGCTGCAGCGACAATTGCGTTACGAACACCGGTCATAAAGGTGTCGTCAAACTTGTAGATTGCACATCCGATTTCAATGGCTCCAGCCTCTGCCTGTCCTTGGGCAAAAACGGGAGTAACCAGAGCGAGTGCCAAGCACATGATAGCCGTAAACTTTTTCATAGAACCCTCCTAGTGGATTTTCTCTGTATCCAGTTTCACACGGCCTTGGGGGGGAGTCGTACATGCAAAATTTTTTTTGGTTAATCTTGGTTTTTTTTGGATATTAATAAAAATTTCTTATATACAAGAGCAATTTTTCCCCCCCCAATTGAGAGAAATGAACAATTTCTAAAATAACAAAGAATTAGAATAATAAATCAATTGCTACCACCAGGGAGAGAGCCTCTTTTTTTTCCAAGATTTTCACGCTCAGTAGAAGATCCAGGCCCAGTACAAGCAGACTCATAGAATCGAGATTGCTCTGGTGTAAAAATCACTTCCCCCCCTCCCTCTGGAGGGAATGCATGCATCTGTGTCCAGCCGTCTTCTTGGATATGGTTATCAAGATAGCACTCATATAAGAGAGCAAAAGACTCGATTGCAGGATCGGCCGCTGGATGCCATGGCCTACCAAGATACACTGAGTGATTCGGTACCTCTTTCTTCCTGAGAAACCTGCATTGATGAAAACTGAATCCCAATTCATCACCAGGTGTTGAGGGAGCGGTAACATACCCCCCCTCTCCATTGGAGATGATGTTGCATCCCCCCCTAAAAAGAGCGGTTCCTCCACCAAAGATAAAATCAATGTTTCCTTCAATCTGGCAATTCTTGAGCAGGTGCGTTCCCTTATCGAGCAGCAATGTGTCCTGATATCCGAAGAAGGCACAATCCTCCAAAATGGTGGCATCAGCACTATCAGAGGTTCTGAAGGCAACGGCTTGCAATCCCTTCACTTTCCCTGGATTCTGCTCCACAAGATAGCGAAAAGAAGGATAGTCAAAATCATTGGCAAACGTCAGATGTTCTGCCCTGAAATTCGCTTCCCTTACTGTACAGGACGCAGAGGCAAAAGTTCCCATCATATGTGTTCTTGCAGCATCGCTGAAGCTAATCCGAGTATCATCACGCCCGGACCCAACAAGGGTGACATCCGCCCGGTCAATAACCACTTTCTCGGTATAGGTACCCTTCTCAAGGGTGATAATGAGTGGTTTCCCATCTTCAGGGAATCTAACAAGAGCATCATTGATGCTGTCTTCTGGGGGGGTGAGTGTAATCCGGTATGCTTCCATAGCTGTATCATACGATAAACGCTTTGGAGTTTTAAGACGCATATTTCTCTTTTTCCTTATACGTTAAAAGGGCTGCCGCAATGCGACAGCCCCCCCGAAATATCGAACAATTTGCTGATACTTACATCAACGGACCAAGTTTCTCAAGGAAGCTCATGCGCTTCTTTGCATCTTCTTCGGCCTTGGCAAAGAGTGCTCAGCATTCTCAGGATTGGTCTTGTACAACGAAGTGTAGCGAACCTCACCCTTGATGAACTCCTGGTAAGAACCAGTAGCTGCCTTGGTATCCCAGCTGAATCTCTTGCCTTCCTCGAGTGCGGGGGGGTTGAAGCGGTAGAGCGGCCAGTAGCCAGCTTCCACTGCCTTCTTCTCCTCAACCTGGCTGAAACGCATGTTCATACCGTGGTTGATACAAGGGGGGGAATAACAGAAGATGATCGAAGGGCCCTTCCAAGCAACTGCTTCTTGCAAAGCCTTCTGGGCATGCAAGCGGTTGGAACCAAGTGCGATGGATGCAACATAGGCATGTCCGTAGGTCATGCACATGAAGCCCATGTTCTTCTTACCAATCTCCTTACCAGCGTTTGCGAACTTCGCAACAGCTGCAATCGGAGTTGCCTTGGAAGCCTGTCCACCGGTGTTGGAGTAAACCTCGGTATCGAGTACCAGGATGTTGACGTTTCTGCCGGAGGCAACAACGTGGTCAACACCACCGTAACCGATATCATAAGCCCATCCGTCACCACCCATGATGAAGACAACCTTGTCAGCGAAGTAGTCCTTCAACTCGTCAATCTTGGCGAGCAAGGCCTTCTCATCATCACTCTTTGCAGCAGCGATTGCCTCAGGAAGAGCTGCCTTAACAGCTTTCTGAGCATCGTTGGCAACATCAGAGGACTCATCCAAAGTTCAAGGGACTTCTCGATGGCACTCTTGAGCGCATCGGTGGTTCCCATTGCAAGGAGCTGGTCGATGTAGATCTTCAGCTGCTCGCGGTTGGAATCGACAGCGAGACGCATACCCAAACCATACTCTGCATTGTCCTCGAAAAGGCTATTGCCCCCCCAGGAAGGACCCTGGCCGTCACTCTGGCGGACAGTGTAAGGAGTGGTTGGGAAGGTACCACTGTAGATGGAGGAACAACCAGTTGCGTTTGCAACGATCATGCGATCACCACAAATCTGGGAGACCATCTTGACGTAAGGAGTCTCACCACAACCGGCACAAGCACCACTGAACTCAAAGAGTGGCTGCTTGAACTGCAGACCCTTGACCGTGGTTTCCTTGGTACCATCCAGCACATCGTACGGAAGCTCTTCGAAGACTCTGCATTTGCAATCTCACCAGCTTCACGCTCGGTTGCGATTGGGCTGAATACAAGGGACTTCTCCTTACTCGGGCAGGTCTCAATACAGACACCACAACCCTGACAATCTTCGGTATATACCTGAATCTTGAACTGGAGGTCCTTTTCATTCTTGGTGTTGGACTTCAGCGTCTTGAAGGTCTCTGGAGCACCCTCGAGATGCTTGGGTTCAATCTGCTTTGCTCTAATTGCTGCGTGTGGGCAGGACTGGACACACTGGTTACACTGAATACAGTTCTCTGCAATCCAGTGAGGAACGAAGGGAGCAACACCGCGCTTCTCGAACTTTGCAGTAGCGGTAGGCAGGCTTCCATCGAAAGACATCTTGGAAACAGGAATATCGTTGCCCTTGAGGTGCATGATGGGTTCCATGATGTCCTTTGCGAAATCGTCAGCATCCGCAGGGATCAAGCGAGCAGGCTCATAGCTCTTGGTGATCTTCTCAGGGATAGCAACCTCGTGAAGAGCCTCACTGGCACCATCAACTGCTGCCCAGTTCTTCTTAACGATGTCCTCGCCCTTCTTAAGGAAGGTCTTCTTGATGTACTGCTTAACCAAATCGATGGCTTCAGTTTCAGGAAGAACCTGACTGATCTTGAAGAATGCAGCCTGCATAACAGTATTGATACGAGTACCAAGACCTGCTTTTTCTGCAATCTCAAGTGCATTGATGTTGTAGAAACGGATCTTCTTCTCGATGATCTGCTCCTGCATCTCACGGGTCAGGTGCTCGAAAATCTCGTCAGAAGGAATCTGGCTGTTGAGCAAGAAAACACCACCATTCTTAAGAGGTCCAAGCATGTCATAGCGACCAACATAAGCAGGGTTGTGACATGCGACAAAGTCAGCATGGTCGATCAACCACGCATGGTCAGCTGACCCTTACCAAAGCGAAGGTGACTAACGGTAATACCGCCACTCTTCTTCGAGTCGTAAGAGAAGTACGCCTGGGCGTTAAGATCGGTGTTATCACCAATGATCTTGATCGAGTTCTTGTTTGCACCAACGGTACCGTCAGAACCAAGACCCCCCCAGAACATGCAAGAAACCACACCCTCTGGAGAAACGTCAATACTTTCCTGTACAGGAATCGAGCGCTTTGTCACATCGTCGTTGATACCAACGGTGAAGTTGTGGAACGCCTTGCCTGCAAGGTGATCAAAGACAGCCTTTGCGTGGGAAGGAGTGAAGTCCTTGCTGGAAAGACCGTAGCGGCCACCGTACACCTTGATATCGCTCTTATCCATCTGGCTGAGAGCAGTGATGATATCCTGGTAGAGGGGGGGCTCACCGAGGGAGCCTGGCTCCTTGGTGCGGTCAAGTACTGCAAGACGCTTCACAGAAGAGGGAAGAGCTTCCAAGAAGTGCTTTGCACTGAATGGGCGATAGAGGCGAACCTTGAGAACACCGGTCTTACCACCCTTCTTGTTGATGTATTCGCTGGCCCACTCCATGGTATCGGCACCGGAACCCATGATAACCACTACATCGGTTGCATCATCAGCACCAACATAGTCGAAAAGGTGGTATGCCCTACCGGTAAGTTTCTCTACTTCGTCCATGTACTTCTGTACCATCTCTGGCAGTACATCGTAGTACTTGTTAACAGTCTCACGACCCTGGAAGTAGACGTCTTCGTTCTGTGCTGCAACCTTCAGCCTTGGCTGTTCTGGGCGCATTGCACGTTCGCGGAAGCGGCGAATATACTCTTCCTTGATCAACGGCTTGATGTCGTCATAAGAAATTTCCTCGACCTTCTGCAGCTCATGTGAAGTTCTGAAACCATCAAAGAAGCTGAGGAAGGGAACTTGGGACTCCAGTGTAGCCAGGTGTGCGACCAAGGCCATGTCCATGGTCTCCTGTACATTGTTTGCACAGGTCATGGCAAAGCCGGTATTGCGGCAGGACATGACGTCGGAGTGGTCACCAAAGATTGAGAGAGACTGTGCAGCAAGAGATCTTGCAGACACGTGGAAGACGGTCGGCGTCATCTCACCAGCGATCTTATGCATGTTAGGGATCATCAGAAGCAATCCCTGGCTAGCAGTAAACGTGGTGGTCAAAGCACCAGCAGCGAGAGCACCATGAACGGCACCAGCCGCACCAGCCTCAGACTGCATCTCCATGATTTCTACCGTCTTTCCCCCCCAAAGGTTCTTACGCCCAGTACTGGACCAAGAATCCGCGAACTCTCCCATCGGGGGGGAGGACGGGGGGGTGATCGGATAGATTGCGGCTACTTCACTGAAGGCATATGCAATATGCGCGGCAGCGGTGTTTCCGTCAATAGTAACCCTTTTTTTTGTTACCCATTTTGACACTCCATAATAACAGTATTTGATGTAACCCTGAGTGGGCTACTCTTTGCGCGAACAAAAAAAATCCAACCAGATTTTTTTCAGATTCCAATCTTAAACCAATAAGGAATCGTTTGCAACCTTATCCAGATTGATTTCATTTTTTTCCCAATCTTCTGGTTATATATCAGCTCTTTAAGTATTTATTTAGTGCAATATAACCGCACCCAAGGAGAAAACAGAGCCCTGCCGAGATGCTCCAAAGCTGAGCATATCCGCTCACCGCAAGCATCAAACCCCCCCCGGCAGTTGGAGCAATGGAGTGGCCAAGGCTGGATGCAATCGTAAGCGAGGAGTTGCATCGTGAGCGTAAAGCGGGAGGTGCATACGCATTCACAAACACATTGGCATTTGTTGCCATCAAAATTTCCCCCCCAAAGGTCCAAATACAGGTGGCGACCAAAAAAAGAGGAAAAGCAGTACATCCGGCATACATCCCATACCCAACGACATAGAACACCATGCAAGAGCCATGGAGAACAGTTGTCCCAGTCTATGCGTCCATGTGGTGAGGAAGGCCGTAGCAACCAACACAGTTACTGCATTGATCGTCATCAACAACGCATAATGACTCGACCCAAGCACTTCCCCCCCGTACAAGGAAGCAAACTGAAGCGGCAATGTGAAGGTGTTCTGGGCATAGGCAAGACCATAGAGTGCAAACAACACAAAAAAGAGTATCAGGATGGGGGGGGCATCTGCAGTTTTTTTGTTAGAATTAGCTGTTTCCTTGGTATATATGGTCTTACTTTTCGGTATTCCAAGCAGTAGCAGGAGTGTAGAGAGGAAAATCAGCAATGAAGAGAAAGCAAAGAGCAACACAATTGAACGTGCATAGAGGAAGGAAGCTGCAACAGGGCCAAGGGCCACCCCCCCAATGTTCGTCCCTAGATAGAGAAGACTGAATGACTGGGCGAGTTGCTCGCTCCGGCTGAAATCAGCAACCATGGTATTGGTGAGTGGAGAAGTCCCTCCACGGAAGGGACTGGAAAGTAGAATAAGATATGGTACCAGAAGAGGAAATGAACTGAACAACAGGGCACTGGCAAGGTATGAGAGACTGACCACAGCCTGACAGATGACCAATGGAATTTTCCTTCCCCCCCATCGGTCAGCAATATATCCACTGGAGAATTGTCCAAGCATGGTGGCAATCACACTGAATGAGACAAAAACCCCCCCGCTTGGGCTGGAGTGAGGCCAAGCTTACCGGTAAGAATAAGGACCAAGAGAAGCTGTACAAAATCTCCGAACCTATTGATGATTCGGATGATGAACAGAATATAAATATTTTTTTCCAGACCCCCCCTGTACAAAGAAAAACCCGTCACAGGAGGACGGGCTTCACGCGTATTACTCATGCTCTCCCTACCCTGTTCTGAGAGTAGGGATTGCTTAATCTTTGGTCAACACTCGCTGTGGCCGCAAGAGAAACATTTCTTGCAACCTTCAATATTCACAAAGGTGACATTACCACAAATCGGACAGATATCGGGCTTCACCGAGGTTCCGGAAGAGGGAAGACCAAGGTCGAGCTGGCCATTATCATCTTCCTCATCATCCTCATCAGGAAGACGGGAGGCGTCACGGTCGGAGTCTGAGGAACCGATATGCTGTTGCAACACCTGTGCTACTGCATCTGGTAGGCTCATCACCCGATTACGTCCAAATCCCATGGAGCGACCACTGCCGATCCCTGCGAGCTGGCTGATGATCGCCTGGGCACGTTGGTCGGGAGTCAGAGGAGAAGGCATGCGTAGCAGCAAGCTGATCAGCCTCCCGAGTCCCTCCGCATCGGCTGCAACATCACTTCCCACCTTTGCTACATTGATGAAAACCTCAAAAATGTCGCTTGGGTTCGGCCCATCACAATTTACCGTGATGTATGCCGTTCCAATTGGAGTGGCCTTGCGATATGTAGTCCCCCCCTGCAGAATAGTGGAGCGTACCCGTGGCTTGGGTTCACTGGAGCGGGTAACCACAGGAACTTCCTTCTTTTCCTCTTTCTTGACCGTCAATACCTGGGTGTCACGTGAGCCATCACGATAGGTGGTACCACCCTTGCATCCAAGGTCATAGAGTAGCTCATAGAGCTTGCCTGTCTGCTCAATCGTGTACTCCTTGGGAGTGTTGCCTGTCTTTGAGATTGAAGAATCCACCCACTTCTGGATAGCTGCCTGCACCATGACATGCCTTCGGGAGCAAGGTCCATAGCAGAAACAAAGTAGTCGGGTTTCTTCTGTCCGGGATTATCTTTTACCCAATCATCGTACACCTTCACCCGTTCAAGGTTCGTTCCCATCCTACCTGTTCGTTCCCATTCCCAGAAATAGTAGGGTTCGATTCCTGTGGAGGTATTAACCATCGTTCCGGTGGTTCCCGTTGGAGCCTGGGTCAGGAGGGTGACATTCCTCAAGCCCTGCTCACGGACTTTCTGACGAATCTCTTCCGGCATCTGCTTCATGAAGCCGCTTTCAAGCAATTTTTCAGCATCGAAGAGAGAAAAGCTTCCCTTCTCCTTTGCAAGATCACAACTCTCAGCATAAGCCTCAACACAGATGAACTTGTACAGTTCCTCAATAAAGGTCAGGGATTCATCGCTGCCATAAGCAAGCTCCATCTTGATCAACATATCAGCGAGTCCCATGGTACCAAGCCCGATACGGCGCTCACTTTGCTGCTGTTTCTTGTTCTCTTCGAAGAAGTAGGGGGGGGTATCATCAATGACATCGTCAAGGAAACGGACGGCCAAACGGACGGCCCTTCCCAAATCCTTGTAATTCACCTTCTTGTTCTTCACAAACCTACTAAGGTTGATGGACCCAAGATTACATACACCCCCCCAAGGAGGAAGACCCTGCTCCCCCCCACAAGGATTGGTGCTCTGGATGGAGGAATAGTACCAGGAGTTGGACATCTTATTGTAGCGATCGATAAAGAAAACCCCCCCAGGTTCAGCACTTGCCCAGGCACTCTCTACAATGGCATCCCAAATCTTTCGTGCCTTCATTGTCTGGTAAACCTGGACCTTATGCCCACTCTTCTTCCATTTCTCGATATCACCGTCCCACTTTTCGTTGTAGTCAGGGTCGGTGGTATCAGGGAAATAGGTATGCCAATCACTATCACTGCGTACAGCATCCATGAAGTCATCGGTAATACCGACAGAGATGTTTGCATTGGTAATCTTGCCCATTTCCCGCTTGGACTCAATGAAATCGAGAATGTCGGGATGCCAGACATTGAGGATCAACATCAAGGCACCTCGGCGTGAACCACCCTGTTCAATCAGGCCGGTTACGAAGCTGAAGAGTCCGCCCCCCCAGCTTACTGAGCCACTGGAACGGCCGTTTACGCCCTTGACGTAGCTGTGCCGTGGCCTGAGGGATGATATGTTCATGCCGACTCCCCCCCCACCTCGGCTCATAATCTCGGTCATCTGGCCCAATGAGGCTATGATGCCACCACGACTGTCCTTCGGGGGGGAAGGGATCACGTAGCAGTTGAAATAGGTTAGGTTCTGATCCGTTCCCGCACCGGTGAGAATCCTGCCTCCAGGGACGAACTTCCAGTCCTCCAGGAGCCAATTGAACTCTTTTTCCCATTGCTTTCGCACCTCCGGCTTCTCTTGGGAAGCAATACCTTTCGCTACACGAGCAAGCATCTGTGCTGGGTCGTTCTCAAGTGGCTTGTCAACATCCTCACGTTTCACGTGCAAGATGGTACCTTCATCAAGCTTGACGGTGATAGCATCCCCCCCGTCGTTCAATTCGGCAACCACTCCGATCTCTCGCTGACCAGTCTTTGGGTTGCTCACAGCAACCACGACATCCCCCCCAACCTTCAGTGTCTCTTTCTGGACATCTTTCAATGCATAACGGTCAAGGAAAATCTTACGACCCAACGGATTCAATTCATTCTTAGCAGCGCTCATGTAATCCCTCTATATATAAAATTAATTCACAATTCATTAAAACAAACTTGCCCTCTCTCCTGCCAGAAATGTGATGCAAGAGAGTAGGTCGACCCTAGTTGACCTTCGTCTACCATACCATGGCCAACTTAACTTGGCAAGCGGACAATACAACATTTATAGCGCTGTGTAAAGTTACATAACGCTATATATAGTGTTATATAGGTTTTATAGTAATCATGTATCATCTCTTAAATAATGCGTATTGGTGCCGTCGGAAAAGGACAAATGGAGCAAAGAAATTTTCTTGTTATTCCTTGCTGGCAATGAGTGCATCGCTGGCATACACCCCCCCCTCATAGAGGCAAAAAGCCCTATGATTATTTAGTGCTTCTTTAGGTTTCTTGCCATATGACCAAATAGGGGGGGAATCTGTCTGATGGCTAGTGCTGTTTAAAAAAATAATAGGCCTATACATTATTGGAGGGCCTCCAGAATATGGAGACCCTCCTGATACACACCCCCCGAAGGGAAAAACACTATTAATAACCGAGTTGAACCATGGTATCAGCAACCTTCTTGAAGCCAGCGATATTCGCTCCCTTCACATAGTTGATATACCCATCATCTTCCCTGCCCTCCAAGATGCAAGACTGATGAATCTTTCCCATAATACTCTTCAGCTTCTCATCGACCTCTTCGGCACTCCAAGAAAGATGCATGGCATTCTGACTCATCTCAAGACCACTGACAGCGACACCGCCGGCATTGGCTGCCTTGCCGGGCGCATAGGGAATACGTTGCTCAATGAAGTATGTTGCTGCATCAGCCGTACATCCCATGTTTGATGTCTCAACAATATATTTGACTCCATTCTCAACAAGTGTCTTTGCATCTTCCTTATCCAACTCGTTCTGGATGGCACAGGGGGGGAATGCAAGATCTACAGGAACCTCCCAAGGCTTCTTTCCGGCAACAAATTTTGCTCTAAAACGCTCAGCATAGGGTGCAACAACATCATTGTTTGAAGAGCGCAGGTACTGCATGAATGCCCATTTCTCGGGAGTTCCTACACCATCCTCGTCGTAGATATACCCATCAGGACCACTGATCGCCACAACCTTGGCACCAAGTTCAGTCGCCTTCATGGCAGCTCCCCCCCAAGCCACATTCCCGAAGCCACTGAGCGAGATTCTTTTGCCTTGCAAGCTATCCTGATGCGTCTCAAGCATTGCCTGGGCAAAGTACATCGTACCATACCCTGTTGCTTCAGGACGGACCAAGGAGCCCCCCCCAAAGCCGAGGCCTTTACCAGTCAGGACGCCGGTATTCTCTCCTCTGATACGCTTATACTGTCCATAGAGAAAACCAATCTCACGAGCTCCTACCCCCCCAATATCCCCCCCAGCAGGGACGTCTGTCTCAGGCCGATATATTTCTGCAACTCAGTCATGAAAGAACGACAGAAGCGGAGTATTTCGCTATCGCTCTTTCCTCGGGGGGGATTGAAATCACTGCCTCCCTTGCCACCACCCATGGGGGGGAGTGTGGTAAGGCTGTTCTTCAGTGTCTGTTCAAAACCAAGGAACTTCAGGGTACCAAGGGTAACACTGGAGTGAAAACGGAGACCTCCCTTATAAGGTCCGATTGCATTATTGAATTGAACACGATATCCACGATTTACTTGAAGATTTCCTTCATCATCCTCCACTCGACTCGAAAGGTGTACACCCGGTCGGGTTCGGTCATTCTCTCGAGAATCCGATGCTTTTCATAGACAGGATTCTCATTGACTACGTCGAGGACACTCTCCACCACCTCGCTGACTGCCTGGATGAACTCAGGTTCGGCGGGATTCTTTCTCTCCAGATCTTTCATTACTGATTCAAGGGTATACATACCTAGATTATTCTCCTTGGTCTGTGCTGCAACTCGCTGTTGCTTGTCCAAAAAGCGTAAACCCGCTATATCGATATGTCAACGTCGAATTGCGAAAAACATGATTATATTTTTTATATTTACACTATCGTACAAAAATATACATAAAAATTGAATTTTCAATCAATTTTGTGAATATGCTGAAACAATATGCAAACTTCGTCTCTCATGATAAAATACCTGCTATGTATACACTTGACCCAACATGGTTGCCATTCAGCAACCTCATGCTGAAACATATCTATAACGTGCTGCTCATCTGCAACGACTATGACCGTTTCCTTCTTGAGGAAGACGGACGGGTTGAGGAAGAATTATACCTCGAATACACCCAGCTTGGACTGAACAACCCTCCAAAATTTACTCATACCAGCAGTGCAGAAGAAGCGATTAGCCTCTTGAGCCAGAGAACGTTTGACCTGGTCGTCACCATGCTCGACCTAGGGACTGACTCTGTTGAACAGTTGGCTACAACAATCAAGAAAAGTAATCCGCAGATGCCGGTTATCGCACTCTCTCCCTCCTCTAGTCACAAGAGAAATAAGATGATCAAGGGATCAGACTGCAAGGACATCGACTATTTCTTCTACTGGCAGGGCGATCCCACCATCTTCCTAGCCATGATCAAATTGGTCGAGGATAGGATGAACCTTGACCATGACACCCAGGAAGCAGATGTCCAGCTCATTATCCTGGTAGAGGACTCGGTTCGGTTCTACTCATCCTACCTACCTATGATGTACACCACATTGATCCAACAGAATCGTTCTGCCATCCTTGAAGCACTGAACAACTGGGGGGGAAAAACCCTCAGGATGCGTGGAAGACCTAAGATTGCGCTTGCCCGGACCTACGAGGAAGCCCAGGAGCTCTATAGCAAGTATCAACACAATATTCTGGGTATCATCACCGACATGTCCTATCTCAAAGAGGGAGAGCAGGATAAGTATGCAGGCCTGTATCTTACCAAAATGGTCCATGCAAGAGATCCGGAAATCCCAATACTGATTCAAAGCAGTGACAACACTGCCCAGGAGATGGCAGAGGACGCAGGAGCTTATTTCCTCTGGAAAAACAATTCAGCACTCCTGTTTGAACTGAATAAGTTCATGACCAAGCACTACGGATTCGGCCCCCCCTTTATCTTCCGCGACCCCCCCGAAACCATGGAGGAAATTGCCCGCGCTGAGACCATGCGCGACCTGCAAAGGGTGCTTCCCAAGGTCCCGACGAAAAGCTTTGATTTCCACTCCAGAAGAAATGACTTTTCACGTTGGCTTAGGGCACAAAGTCTCTATGCCATTGCAGCAAGAATCAAGGATTTGAAAATTCCTGCCAATGGAAATGCAAGGGTAGTGCAGCAACAGATGACTGAAATCATTCGTAACTACCGCAAAGAGAGAACCAAGGGAGTCATTGCGCAGTTCAGCCGCAACAACTATGACGAAACGCTCTTCTTCAGTCGAATCGGAGGGGGGGGCTCACTGGGAGGAAAGGGCCGTGGGCTTGCTTTCATCGACATGGTGCTTAGAGCAGCCAACCTCCCAGAAAAATACCCGGATGTATATCTCTCAATCCCACGTACGGTAGTGGTTACCACCGATCAGTTCATCCAGTTCCTGGAGGAAAACGATCTCAATGATATTGCCTCCGGTGACCTTCCCGATGAGACCTTACTTAAAATATTCCTCTCCAAGCCACTAAGCAATGAGTTGGTACTGAACCTCTCTGAGATCATCCAGGTCATCCGTCAGCCTATCTGTGTACGCTCTTCCAGCCTTCTTGAAGACTCACACTTCCAACCCTTTGCCGGGGGGGTATATGAAACATGCATGCTCCCCCCCAATCAGGATCTGACGAAGCGAGGCTCCAGGAGCTCTGTGATGCAGTACGTGCAGTCTGGGCTTCTACCTTCTTTAGAAGTGCAAAGGAATATCTCAAGGCAACCGAGCATATGTTGGAAGATGAGAAGATGGCTGTCATCATCCAACAGGTCATAGGAAGCGACCATGGCCCCCCCTACTGGTATCCAAACATCAGTGGTGTTGCCCGATCCCTCAACTACTATCCCTGGGAGGAGAGAAGCCTGAGGATGGTGTTGGCATGCTCAGCTTTGGCTTCGGTAAATCAGTAGTGGACAATGGCTCTGCCTTGCGGTTCAGCCCTACCCACCCAAAGCGCCCAGCCCAGTTCCTTGGAGGCAACCAGACAAGTAGCCAAAACACCTTCTATGCCCTGAATATGGATAGCGGCTATCATCCGCTTGAAGAAGGGGGGGGCCTTGAAAACCTTGAATTGCTCAATTTTCGCGAATCCTGGGCCTATCCTGACGCCATCAGATACATTGCGAGCACCTATGATTTGGCAAGTGGCGTGCTGAGCGAGTCTGTCAGGACTGAAGGGGGGGAAAAGGTTATCACCTTCAACGGAATACTCAAGTATGACGCCTTCCCCCCCTTGGCCTCTATCGTTAGGGATGTACTCCACTTGGGAACTGAGGCAATGGGGGGGAAACCGGTAGAAATAGAATTTGCTGTGAACCTGAACCGCGTTGCTCCAAAAATGAGGGAATTCAGTCTTCTCCAGATTCGCCCAATTGCAGCAGGAAATGAGGAGAGCGATGTCTCAATCAGTGAACATGAACGAGAAAACGCTGTCATTCATTCCCATGTGGTCATGGGAAATGGAAAAATTGATCACGTACAGGACATCATCTACTTAAAAATTGACCAGTTCTCAGCCTCCTCGATGAAAGGCATGGCAAAGGAACTGGACAAGCTCAATGCAGCGATGGTCATTGCAGAGAAAGACTATGTTCTGATGGTAGCGGGAAGATTGGGTAGCTGTGACCCATGGCTGGGAATCCCAGTGACTTGGTCACAGATATCCCGAAGCAAGGTCATCGTTGAAACTGGATTACAGGGATTCCAGGTGGAACCAAGCCAAGGGACCCACTTCTTCCAGAATATGACAAGCCTGGGATGCCTCTACTTGACGATTAACCCAGCATATCGATCTGGTTCCATGCAGTACGAGAAACTCAAAACCCTTGCGATTGTCTCAGAAACAGAACACTTCATTCATGCAAGAAGTGAAAAGCCATTGACTATCAAGGTCAACGGCTTCGATGGAGAGGGTGTAGTACTCATAGATTAGAGCTCTGGGTGGGTCTCTTTGTAGGCCCAGACCCATATTGCAGTGTGTGAGCGAACAGCTTCTACTGCCTTTTCACTATTTCTATCCATAATTGCCTGATGCAATTGTTTATGCACCTCATCAACCCCCCCCTCATGTATGGGGGGGTTGATGGTCTTGGTAAACAAATCAATCACAAAGGTGTAGATGTTCTCTACAATACTATTGTGGGAAAATCGTGCAAGCAAGCGATGATAGTGCAAGTCCAGGGCACCCGCTTTTTGGGCAGAAGCCTGATCACTAGTGAGTTCCTTCTGGAATTCTTTCATTGATTGATCAAGCAATGCCAACTCTTCATCACTTGCAGACTCAATGACCAACTTGACGATACCCTCTTCTAGCAGCTGCCTGACCTGGGTCAATGATTTATAATCACGGTCCTGTACAAGTATCTGGAACAGCTGGGGGGGGTCGAATAGTCGCTTGTTTGAGGCACTGGAAACAAACGTTCCATGCCCTTGCTTGATCTCAACCACCCCCCCGTAAGCAGAGAGAATTTTCAAGGCTTCCCGTACCGTACCACGTCCAACTTTCAGGCTCTCGGCAAGGGAGATTTCATTGGGAATCATATCTCCGGGAGAAAGCTTCTGGTCGATCAAGAGTTCCTTGATCTTCTCTATCACCCATTCAACCGCTGATGGCCGGCCTTCGCGTACCCTAAATATGTCTTCCATGGAAATGAATCCCCCCCCTGCATACAGCACTGTATCATACCAAGAGCCCTTGATGAAAGCAAGGAATCATCAATCCTTGTAATCATCCCTCGAGGGAGAGAAACACTCAATAAGCTCGGTATCCTCAAGAATCTTGGAGCCATGGGGGGGATCCATGGAAGCAAAATAGTAAGCGTCTCCGGCATGGAGGTCCAAAACCTCGCCATCTCCCTTGATAAAATGGATATGTCCCTTTACCACAAAGCCATTCTGGCTTTCAGGGTGGGTATGCATCTCCAGCGTGGACCCTTTCTCAAGGTAGAAATAGCAGATCATGCTGTCCTTGTCATAGCTCAAGGTAACCCGTTCAATTCCCTTTGCCCTCTGTACTCTCTTATCTGTATGCAGATTTCCTCTATGTTTCTTCTCATCCATTATTTGTTTCCCCCCCTTCTCTCAGCTATCAAGGCTAGCAAGGCATTCCATCCCTTCTGGAAAGAGGTACGGAACAACTCAACCCCCCCGCCATAATCGTAGTACTCATCAACAGTCATCCCATCTGTCTCAAGAGCTCTCTGGTAGTCAGGAAGTTGTTCACAAAGCGTCTGTATCTGTTGTTCATTAAGCGTGTTACCGATACGGTCAACTACTTCCTTGTCCTGCTCAATCAATACCTCGGCAGTCCCTTTCCAGTTGATGGTGATGCTCAGGTCTCCACCCACCAGTTCGGTGAAGTCTTCGAGTTTTCTTGCTCCTCCACCGATCATGATTCCTGGATAGCCTCTATCCTTCATCATCTCATACTCTTTCTTTGCGATGGAGAGTCCTGCATATTTGGTCAACTCTTCATCAATGGAGAGCTTTTGTTCCTTGATGACACGCTTGAAATGATCGTCAAGGATACCTGTGATGTGTGTAACATAGAAAGGAGGGGGGGTGTTTCCACTCTTCTGGCTAACCTTCTGATAGGCTTCACAAATGGAAATTGTCTGGCTCAGACTCATAACCTCTGTTGCCATCGTGGGAATATTATGCTCCACCATGGTACTGATAGCCTCGATGCCCCCCCACTCGGTTACCGGAATCTTGATACAGATATTCTCAGCAATCTCATGGTTCTCCAACCCTTCCTTTACGATCAAGCTGGTATCTGTCTCTGCAAAAGGATCTCCCTGGATGGTAACCAACCCCCCCTCAGTTCCTCCACTGGCTCGATAGAGCGGGAGGAATACATCTGCAAGACGGCCTACCATCATCTGTTGCACCTTGGATGCAAGAACTGAATCATCCTTCTCATAGGGGGGGAGCAACAGATCAATCATTCGCCTGACAACACGCATATCCTCTTCTGATTCAAAGAGCTTTGAAACATAACTCGGATTGGTGGTGCAACCAATTGCACCCTCTTCTATCGAACGCTTGGCTTGCTCCATGGTTGGGTTGTTGATCCAGAACCGAGTTTTGGTCTGCTGATGCACACGGTGAAAATACGTAGATTTCATACACACACCTCTAATTGAATAGTAACGACGGTAGCCACAGTGAAATCTGTGGAACATAAGTGAGAACCACCAAAGCCACCAGTAGGGAGAACAGGTATGGAAGTACTGCCTTGAATACCTTCCCCCCCACTGGAAGCTTCACAATTGGACTGAGCATATACACGCTCATGCCAACAGGAGGGGGGGTGATCATGCCAATCATCAGGTTGAATACCATTACCAGACCGAAATGGACAGGGTTAACACCACTGGCCATCAAGGGCGGCAACAAAATCGGGGGGGTCAGAATCATGATTGCAGCAGTGGACTCCAGGAACATTCCAGCAATCAAGAGAATTACATTGGCAAGAATCAAGAGCACGACAGGGTTGTCTGAAATACCGAGCATCAAGCTGATACCTGCTGGGGGGGCAGCTGCTCAACAGTCAACACCCATGCAAAAATTGCAGCAGCGGCAACGATAAACAGTACACTTGCAGTTGATTGCAATGTCTCCTTGCACGTCTTGATGAAGGAAGCAAAACTGAGTTCCTTGTATATAGCACTCAACACCAATGCATAGGTAACAGCAATTGCTGCAACCTCAGTCGGGCTGAACAGGCCAGAGAGCATACCCCCCCCATCATAATCAAAGGCATGAACATGGAGGGAAGCCCTCTCTTTACAATAGCAAGAACCTCTCTTGACGAATACTTGTTCTCCACTCCCTTGGGATAGTTGTACCGCCGAGCAAAGAAGGCCACTTGGACCATCAAAGCAAAGGCAATAATCAGTGCAGGCAGAATCCCTGCAATCAGGAGTTGCATAGAGGAAGTCTCAGCGGCAGCCGCATAGATGATCAGGGGGGGAATCGAAGGAGGAAAGATCGGACCGATGACTGCAGAGGCGGCTGTAATGGCAGCAGCATGCGTTTTCGGGTACTTCTGTTTCTCCATTGCCTCCAGCTCGATATTCCCCCCCAGTCCCCCCCCAACATCAGCAAGGGCAGCGCCAGAAATTCCACTGAAGATCAAGGAAGCAACAATATTTACCTGGGCCAAGCCACCTTTCAAGCGGCCAACCAACAATTTTGCAAACTCAAACAACCGTTCGGTAATACCCGAACTATTCATCAATCCTGCCGCCAGAATAAACAAGGGAACAGCAAGCATGGGAAATGAATTGAGACTGGTAACCATTCTTTGAATCAACTGACTGGGAGGAATATTTGCCACAATCAGATACAAGGCAGAGGGAATTCCCATGCTCACAGCAATAGGAAGCCCAGTGGTCAGCAAGACCAGAAACAGGAGCACCACCATAGAACCGCTCATTGGAGACCCTCCCTCTTACGAAGCGTAATAATTACACCAGCTAGGGAAAAGATGCACATGGCAAGCACTCCCAGTGTGATGGGTATGTAAAACACCACATTCGGCATTGCGAGCGCCGGAGTTCGTACATTCCAATTGAATTCCATGATAGTCACTATGGCATTAAGCACATACAGACCAAAGACCATAACCAGAAGCTGGGTAATGGCTGAAAACCAACGCTTCACGTTTTCCGGCAGGTATAATACCACGATATCAACGATGATTTGTTGGTTTTTCCAGGTCAACACCGGTATCATCAGGAACACCAACGAGACCAAGGAAAACCGAGCAAGCTCTTCCAACTGAATCGACCCGGAATTAAATATGTTTCTCATGACAATCTGTATAAGCACTGAAAGGAACAGCATCAACAAGAAGATGATGCCGAAAAACTCATACAAACCAGCCATCTTTTTCAAGAACCTTTGCATAGGAATATTCCTTGTATTAGAAGACATGTGTGGAAGCAGGATAACATCCTGCCTCCACCACTGAAAGCACCACTACTTGATTGCGTGGATCATCTCGTAGTACTTGCCCCCCCAAGCATCCCCCCCAAAACGTTCTTCGACGACTTTGCTGACGGAAGAACGGAACTCATCAACTTTCAGGCCATCAGAAGCAGTGATGATGGTCATACCCTTATCCTTGAGCGTTTGGACATCTTTAGCCTCATTCTCCTGTACATAGGAGGAAGCCCAGTCACGTGTTTCACGAGCAACTTCGCTGAAGATCTGCTTATGTTCGTCACTCAATGCCTGCCATACTTTCTCATTGATCACAACAGGTTCGCTACCCATGATATGGTCGGTCATCATTGCATACTTCTGTACTTCGTAGATATTGCTGGTAACCAACGTACTTACGGGGGGGTTCTCCTGTCCATCGGCGACTCCGGTGGAGAGGGCAACAGGAACTTCTGACCAATCGATGGGAACTGCTACTGCCCCCCCCATGCCTTCCACTGCTGCAAGATAGATAGGGGGGGAAGGAATGGCACGAATCTTCTTTCCAGCCAAGTCAGCTGGGGGGGAGTAGACAGGGAAGTTTGCAGTCAACTCACGGGTACCGAAGTAGAAGGAGTAAAGAATCCTTACATTTCTGGTATCGATCAACTTCTGGTTCAATTCCATGAGTGCAGGACTGGTCTCTGGATCAGTTGCCTTGAGCAGGTGGTCAACATCCCGATAGAGGTATGGGGGGTGTCAAACAGACCAAGGTCATTGAGCAAAGGCTGCAATCCACCATAGGTATTGTGGTGTAGCGCAATAGAACCCATGGAAACAGCTTCCGCCATCTCACTAATGGATCCCAGCTGACTTGCTGGATACACTTCAATCTTGATAGCCCCCCCACCGGTTCTCTCTGCTACCTTATCAGCAAAGTAGGTTGCCTGCAGGCCATTCGGGCTGGATGCTGGGTTCATGTGAGCATACCGCAATACCAAAGGCTTCTCAGAGGTCGGACCACTCTTTTCCGCTTGCCCCCCCTGTGCAAACAGAGCCGTTGCCAACAAGGTGACAAGCACCAGTACAACAATCTTCTTTTTCATTTGTTTCTATCTCCTTTTGTTTCTATCCTCAGGCAATCCTGAGGCATTATGCCTTTTTATGTTTGATGGCTTTCTTGGCTCCCTCGATAATATCCTCTACAGACATACCGTAGGCATCAAGCAGCTCATCAGGGAAGCCGGATTCCCCCCCGTACACATCCTGCAATCCCAGTCGTACCAGATAGGCAGGGTTGCCCTCTGCAATCACTTCTGCAACTGCACTACCAAGACCATTGATGATGGTATGGTCCTCAATAGTAACCGCACATCCTGTCTTTTCAAGAATAGATGCAATTCCCTCTTGGTCTAATGGTTTGATGGTTGCAACTTCCACAACCTTCACCCCCCGATCCCCCCCTCTTCTTTCAGCTGTTTTGCAGCTTCTATAACACGATTAGTAATAAAACCATGACAAAACAATGCCACCTCATCCCCCCCTTCATCAACCAGGGTCCGAACCTTTCCCAAGGGAAATGGTGTTCCATCTGGGAAGACTTTCTCTTCCCGTCCACTACCAATTCGTATATATACTGGTCCATCGATATCAGCGCTTTCCAACATCGCTTGATAAACCTGGTTTCCATCTGCCGGACAGAGAATGGTGAAATTGGGCATTGTCCTAAGAATTCCTACATCCTCAATGAACTGATGGGAGACCCCCCCTTCCCGGTTTCCTCCATGCAATCCTCCATTGGCGCCAACGAAACGGACTTTCAGGGCAGGATAGGAGACAAAGGTTCGCATCTGTTCGCAGGCGCGCATTGTTAAAAATCCTGCATACGTGCAGATGTAGGGCATGAGTCCACTGGATGCAAGTCCACTGGAAACACCCACCCCCCCGTTCTGCTCGGAAATTCCAAGCTCAATGACACGATCAGGATATGCTTCCAAGAACGGTTCACCCTTGACCACCTTCAGTGAGTCAGTGGAAACGAATACGATATCATCACGCTCTTTTGCCAAGTGCATCAGAGCATCTCTAAATCCAATTCTGGTGCTGTCAACACTACTCATACCACACCTCCCAGTTCCTTCATGGCTATACTGTACTCTTCATCGGTATAGACCCTTTTATGCCAAGAGTTCTCTCCCACCATGAAAGAAACACCGTTTCCCTTGATCGTCTTGCAGATGATTGCCGAAGGTTGCTCTGTTTCTGCTTTGGCTTTCTCAACCGCACGCAGAATCTGGGAAATATCGTGTCCATCGATGCTCTGGGTATGCCAACCGAAAGCTCTCCATTTATCCTCAATAGGGTATGGGCCTGATATTTCTGAGACTGTTCCCCCCCCACTTTGGTAGTTGTTGTTGTCTATAAACACTGTCAGGTTTACGGCCTTCTGATGGCTTGCAGCCATTGCTGCTTCCCAGATCATCCCTTCCCCCCCAAGTTCACCATCCCCCCCGGTGATTACATACACCCGGTTTTCTTGCCTCTGGATTCGAGCTGCCAAGGCCATACCCAACCCAATGGAGACACCGTTTCCGAGCGAACCTGTGGTTGCATCAAGACCTTTCGTCTTTGGTGCATAGGGGGGGTGTCCTTGTAACTTGGAATGTAGGTACCGAAGCGTATACAAATCGTCTACAGGGAAATAACCCCCCCGTCGAGCAAGCGCTGCATACAACACCGGGCAGGAGTGTCCCTTGGAGAGCACAAAGCGATCACGATCGCTTTTCTCTGGGTTGGATGGGTCAATATTCATCACCTCAAAGTAGAGGGCGGTAATAATATCTGCAACTGAAAAACTGGGACTTGGATGGCCGTCCTTCGTTCGGTAGACCATCTCAACGACATCTCTCCTGAGCTGCAAAGACATCGCATTCAAAGCTTCAAGATCCATAGATTCCTCCTTCTACAACAGTCCCTTGATCTGCTCAACACCCAAGCGGGGGGACTACTGAGCACCGTCTTGCCGGTAAGCTCTGCAAGCGGCTTCTCCATTCTCGCCATCGAGCCTTGGGCAAGAAGAATCACATCACAGGAATCTGCAACTCTTTTTGCCGTCTCTGCAATGAGTCGATCATGGGTTTCTGCGTCCCCCCTGCAGTGATGGCTGGGAATGCACCCTCAGCTAGGGCACTGATTGTCCTGATTGATTTACCTGCCTCCCGTGCACACCTCTCCAATAATCGGATGGTTGGATCCAAGGTGGTAGGGAGTGTTGCCAGAACGGCAATCGAGTCAGTGAGTTCAATAGCCCGACGAGCCATGGGTTCATCAATTCTTATAATTGGGATGGGAAAGAAATCCCGTGCACCGTAGACTGCATCCCCCCCGATTGAGGAGCAAGTGTTGAGAATCAGCTCAGCACCCGATGCACAAGCAATCTCATAGTATCCATAAAGCCGTCTCTTCACAGCCTTGGTCATTCCCCCCCCGGCCTCAATGATGTCAGCAATCATGCTGTCATCGAGTATGTTCATTATCTTGTAATCACCAAGGGTTTCTTTCATCAGATCTGACAGTGGTTTCACCAATGCAGCTCCGGTATATATTGCAGCAATCGTATGTTCAGCCATGAATACTCCTCCCAATTCCTATAACATCATACATCATACATATGAAGAATGAGGCACATTCCCCCCCAATCTGTCAAGGAAAAATTTGGGGGGGAGCTCCCCCCCTCTGGGACCAAAAACAGGACCCCCCCCAAAAAGGAGTCCTGAACAAAAAGCTGTTACCAATATCGACTAATAAGGACCACGGATGTGTTGTGCCACCTTGTCCTGATAGAACTGCTCCAATTGCTTATGCAGCTCATCTGAGAGAGGGGGGGGAAGATCTGAAATTGCTGCATTATCCACCACCTGGGAAGGTCGACTGGCACCAGGGATTACCACAGAGACAGCATCAAAGTCGAGAATCCAACGCAGAGCCATCTGAGCAAGCGTCATTCCCTCTGGCTTCATTGCTTGAGCTCTTCAGCAAGTTCAACTCCCTTTTCAAAAGGAACACCTGCAAACGTCTCACCAACATTGAAAGCAGCCCCCCCATCGCGATTGAAGTTGCGATGGTCACTCTCGTCAAAGGTGGTATTTTTCTTCATCTTTCCAGAGAGAAGTCCGCTTGCCAATGGAACACGGGCAATGATGGAAACATCCCTCTCCTTGGCCTTACCGAAGAGGTCAGTGATCAGCTTCTGTCTAAAAATATTGAAGATAACCTGAAGCGAAGCAATACCTTCCTGCTTGAGGCAGATAAGACCCTCTTCGACAGACTCAACACTTGCCCCCCCAAAGTCGGCAATCTTCCCCCCCTGTTTTTCAGATCCCTCAGGACATCAAAGACAGCACCCTCTTCCAGGACTTCTTGCGGGATACAGTGCAACTGGATTAAATCCAAACGTTCAACACCTAGACGGGAGAGTGATGCATCAGTATGGCGAATCATTGCCTCCGGGGGGGTGAAATTACCAGGCCAACCAGGATCTCCCCCCCCACGTCCCAATTTGGTTGCAACAAAAAAAGGAATCTCGATTGGATTTGAGAAATTTCCCAATGAACTTCTCGCTTCTTCCATCTCCGTACACATCAGCTGTATCAAAAAAAGTGATTCCTGCATCAGAGGCGGTCTGGAGGATATTCATGGCAGTCTTATCCTCAACGGTACCCCCCCATGATCCACCGATCTGCCAAGTTCCCAAGCCAACCTCAGAAACCATGGTCTTATTCGTACCAAACGGTCTTTTCTTCATAATTACTCCTCCAATTTGTCAATCTTTCTTCAATCTTAGGAAGCTCTCACACAAAAAGCAAGGAAATCTAGCCTTAGAGCTGAGAGAGAAAGGCATCCCATAAATTATCTTGCGGGGGGGGATCGGCAACAATGGTTATCTCTTCCTTGCGCACAGGGTGAACAAATGAGATAGATCGCGCGTGAAGGCAGATACCCCCCCCATCGGGATTGGAACGAGGAGACCCATACTTTAGGTCACCCTTGATATGCAGACCAATTGCAGCAAGCTGCGCCCTGATCTGATGGTGCCTGCCAGTATGCAGCTGCACCTCCAGGAGGAAGTAGGTTTTGCTCGCAGCAATAAGACGGTAGTCCATCTTTGCAAGCTTTCCCTTCTGTCTCTCCACAGGAAGCGCAACACTCTTGTTTGCCTTGGTATCGCGGATGATGTAGTGAAGCAAGGTACCCTCTGTATCGTTGGGAACCTTATCCACAATCGCCCAGTAGATCTTCTTCACGGTATTACCCTTGAAGATCTCATTCATTCTGACCAGGGCCTTCTCTGTCTTGGCAAAAATCACCAAACCACTGGTAGGACGGTCCAAGCGATGAGGAATGCCAGATAGACATTTCCCTTCTTTTCATAGGTGACCTTCAGATACTCTTTGACAAGGTCTGCGAGTGTTTTATCTCCTGTCTTGTCTCCTTGTACCAACTCACCACCACGCTTGTTCACCACGATCAAGTGATTGTCCTCATACAGGATCCGGCCTTCCAGTTGCTCCATTATTCCTTCTCCATCTCATCATCGAAGAGCGAGGGCTCCCGCTGGTCTTCGTGTACCACTTCTTTGACTGCCCTGAGCCGTATGGATGCTACTTCCTTGACCGCAAGGCGAATCCCGTTTGCCTTCACACCCCCCCTCAGCCGGTAATCGGAGAAGTAGAATTTCTCCTCCAGAATTCTTAGCCCCCCCGGCTTCTTCTTATAGGTAAGGTTCATCTCAGCATTTTCAAAGGTAGACAGCTTTACTATCTTGAAGTTCCCCCCCTCTGGAACCAGTGGTAGAGCTTTTTCAATTGGTAGCTCGTAATCTGGCATCGCTTGATGAACAGATACTTATAGGTTTTCTCCTGGTAGATGACCGTAAAGGTAATCTTAGCAAGCTCATCCTTATCAGCGAGCCCACAGTACTGCATTCCCTTCCCGACGAATTCCTTTTCGGGTGCATCAATCACCTGATAATTACCATCTTTACGAATTACCAAGATGCGGTCAAAGGGACTGACTTCGAAAAGGGTATTTCCTTTCTTTACATCATATCCCAGATACCCAGCGGTAGCATCGTAACGCAGGGGGGGTAAATTGCGCTCCGCAACCTCTTTCACATCGATCATATCAAACTTCTTGATCGTACTTTTACGCTTATGCTCCTCATCAGACATGAGCTCTTTCAATTCAGCTATGAAAGAAAGTGCATAGCCGGTAAGGTCTGCAAGTTTCTTCTCAATCTCTGCAAGCTGATCATTGATAGACTCAATCTCCTGACGATTCTTCCCGATGTCAAACAAACTGATGCGTCGGATGGGAATCTTCAGCAGACGATCAACATCCTCACCATCAAGCGGGCGAAACAGTTCTTCAATGAATGGTTTGAATCCACTGACAACCGCTTTGTTTACTTCCTCAGCACTCTTTTTCTGTTCAATGCGCTTGTAGATCCGCTCTTCAACAAAGATTCTTTCCAGAGTCCGGTAATGGAGCTTGTCCAACAGATGCCCCCCCTTCTCCAGCTTCAACTCTGCTTCCAAGACATCAACCAAGTGATGCGCATGGAAATCCAGGATCTCATGCACCCCCCCCATGATGGTCGGGGGGGTATTATCCCTGATTACAAGTGGATTGACTGAGAGTTTGGTCTCACATGCCGTATAGGCATACAAGGCATCAACAATTTCCTTTGAATAGGTATTACGGGCGAGGCTGATCTCGATATTCACTTTCTCGGCGGTATAGTCGGTAATGGAGCTGATCTTCAGCTTCCCCCCCTTCTTGGCTGCATCCTCGACCGAACGGATCATCATCTCACTGGTGGTTCCATACGGGAGTTCCTCAATAATGATTCGTTTAGGATCCTTGGTGTTCAGTTTTGCCCTAATTGATACTGAACCCCCCCGCCCATCATTGTAGTCATCAACATCAACGATGCCCCCCCCTCCAGGGAAATCGGGGGGGTAGAGTTCATAGGATTCACCCCCCCGCAAGGCGGCTGCCATTCCATCAAATACCTCAAGCGGGTTGTGGGGGGGAAGGATATAGGTGCTCATTCCTACTGCGATACCACTTACCCCCCCTTGTATAAGGACAACAGGAATCTTGGCAGGAAAGGCTACAGGTTCCTTGTTCCTTCCATCATAGGATTCCACAAATTCGGTGAGTTCAGGATTGTACAATACCTTCTTTGCAAAAGGGAGGAGACGACATTCAATATATCGTGCCGCTGCAGCTCTGTCCCCCCCGGTTAAAATATTTCCGTAGTTTCCCTGTCGCTCAATAAACAAGTCACAGTTGGCAAGGTTTACCAATGCTTCATAGATGGATGAATCCCCCCATGTGGGTGATAGCGCATAGCCCATCCAACTACATTGGCAACCTTGTGAAACTTACCGTCATCCATCTCAAACAGCGTGTGGATGATTCTCCTCTGTACGGGTTTGAATCCATCCACTAGATCGGGGGGGATCGCCCTTTCCTTGATGACATAGCTTGCGTATTCCAGAAAGTTCTCTTTGAAAATTGCGTGTGCCTGGGTCATCAGATCAAATTCTCCATAATGAATTCGCGTCGTTCAGGAGTATTGCTACCCATATAGAACTCCATGGTTTTATGCATCTCATTCATTCCTGCGATGGAGACCGGAAGTAGACGCATATCCTCCCCCCCGATGAACTGACCGAACTCTTTCGGGTCTATCTCACCAAGCCCCCCTTGAACCGGGTCACTTCTGAATTTCGAATCTGGCTTGTAGCGTGGTTCCGCTCCTTCTCGCTGTAACAGTATACCGTTTGTGTCTTGTTTCGTACACGGAACAAGGGAGTCTCTAGAATATAGAGACGACCGGCAAGCACCAAATCTTCAAAATACGTCAGGAAATAGGTCATCAACAGGTTACGGATATGGAACCCATCAGTGTCGGCATCGGTAGCAATAATGACTTTACCGTACCGCAGTCCTTCTACACCGTTCTCTACACCAAGAGCAACCATCATATTATAAAGTTCTGCGTTCTTGTAAATTTCAGTTTTCTTCTTTCCGAACACGTTGACAATCTTTCCCCCCCTGAGGCTGAATACCGCCTGGGTCATGACATCCCGTGTTTTGGTAATCGTTCCGCTTGCACTATCTCCCTCGGTGAGGAAGATCATGGAGCTCTCACACTCTTCCTGATGGGCGTTGCTTTGTCCAAGGTGGTACTTGCAGTCCTTGAGCTTGGGAATATTCAGGCTGACTTTTTTAGCAGACTCCCTTGCACCTTTCTTAACCTCATTCAGCTCTTTACGAAGTTTCTCGTTGTTGAGGATTTTCTGATTGATTTTTTCAGCTTCTGTCGTGTTTTTCAACAGGAAATCGACAATGGCATCCTTTACTTCATTGACAATCCAGGTTCGGATTTCCGTATTGCTGAGTTTGTTCTTCGTCTGGGATTCAAATACCGGTTCTTTGATCTTGACAGCAATTGCTCCAACCACCCCCCCTTCTCTTACATCCTGTGGTGCCCAGTTCTTCTTGAAGTACTCGTTTATGCCTTTGAGAATACCCTCTTTGAATGCACTCTGATGGGTTCCCCCCCCATCGGTGGTATGCTGGCCATTCACATAAGAGAAGTAGTTCTCCCCCGTAGGAGCCAGTCACATGGGTCAAGGCAAACTCAAGCTGCTTGCTCTGGTAGTGGATGATCGAATAGAGATTTTCCGTTCCAACCTCTTTATCAAGAAGGTCATAGAGGCCATTGGATGATTTATAGGCACGATTGTTGTAGTTGATCGTGAGACCCGTGTTCAGATAGGCATAGCTCCAGATCCTGGAGATGACAAAATCCTCATTATAAGAGTAATCACCAAACAGTTCTGGGTCAGGGGGGGTAAAAAACACTTCCGTACCATCTGCCTCTTCTGACTTACCAGTCTTTTCACTGATCAGTATTCCTTTCTCAAAGATTGCAGTACTGTATTTCCCTTCTCGATAGCTGGTGACCCTAAAATGTGAAGAGAGAGCATTTACTGCCTTGGTACCAACTCCATTGAGACCAACAGAGAACTGGAAGACATCATCGCTGTACTTTGCACCGGTATTGATGATGGAAACACAGTCGACCACTTTTCCGAGGGGGGGGATACCGCGGCCGAAGTCTCTCACCGACACCTCGCTCTCTTTTAGGCGGATGACGATGCGACTACCATAGCCCATGATGAACTCATCGATGCTGTTATCCACCACCTCCTTAAGAAGGATGTAGATACCATCATCGACATGCGTACCGTTTCCCAACCGCCCGATATACATACCGGGACGTTTTCGAATATGTTCCAACGCGCTAAGCGTAAGAATTTTCGATTCATCATATGTTGTCTTCGCCATGACTGTGCATTATAACAGAATTCTACAATGATGGCAAAATAGTCGGTAGAATAAATCTCTTGCAGGATGGGTTGTCAGTGCACTACCCTATATATATGAACACCATCCTCTTGGTTTATCTTGGCATCTCCTTTGCCCACCTCAGCTTCCGCTCTGAAGGTTATCAGTTTATCGGAGATCTGACAAAGATCCTGTTGATGCCAATCCTGATTGTGTATGTCATGCAGCAAGGATCCTATCCATTGATTGTTGCTGCGCTCCTCTTTGCCACCCTTGGGGGGGATGCCTTATTAACCAAGGGACATAAAGGAAGTTCTTTCATCTGGGGGGGTATGGCTAGTTTTGCAGTTTGCCATATCTTCTACAGCATCCACGTACTATCATTGGGTGTGGATTGGATCCTCACCGCCATTGCTTTTGCTGGACTTCTTATTCCCTATGGTTTGCTTTATCGTTTGATCGGGAAGCAGAAGGGTTCTGTAAAATACCTCGCATATTCAGTACTGCTTTTCATTCTTGCCTCGCTGTTGACCGGACTTGCCTCGCTACTCTGCATCGTTGGAATTTTGCTGTTTATTATCAGTGATACCATGATTGGTTTAGACAGTCTCGAATTGAAACACGTAAGCGGTACCAGTGAGATGGGAAGTTATATTCTCGCTCAACTTTTTCTAATTCTCGGATTCACCGCTCTGTAGGAGAACATAATGAAACCTCATCACACACATCAAACGCACCATACGTTGCACAAGAAAAAGGAAGGACTGGCCGCCGGTTCCCTTGTCTTTGTGGGAGATGGACAACCTGAGACGACCAGAATTCGCACCCACCTCTATTCAGCGGGATCGTATGAGATGGTGGAAGGATTTGCACTACCAGAGGAGAACCAGCGTTGCTGGGTCCAGATCAGTGGACTTTCAAACATCATGTCCATTGTGGAAGTTGCAAAAGCATTTTCCCTCTCCACCCTCAGCCTTGAGGATGTATTCTCAACCGACCAACGCCTGAAACTTGACAACTATGAGCAGTATCTTGCCGTCACGCTCAGAATACTTCCAACGGAAACTACGGAAGACCAACAGCTCTCTCTCTTTCTAGGAAAGCATTGGGTACTCTCTATTACAGAATATGCCAGTGAAGTATTCCTTCCAGCCATACGCCAACTGGAAGATACCCAAACAAAGCTACAGGGAGGAGCAAGCAGCTTGCTCTTCCACACGCTCGTCGACCGGGTCGTTGACCAATACCTGGTAAGAGCTGATGAATTGGAAAATGAAACCGATGAACTGGAACAACTGGTGATCACCTCTCCCGGTAATACAGATGCACCTACCATTCACCGGCATAAGGCAAAAATTCTCTCACTGAGGAGAATGACCAGTCCTCTGAAGGATATCCTCGCTACCCTGATCAGAGTGGAACACCCCCCCTTCCTCGATAAGAATACCAAGATATTACTCAGTGATATCCAAGACCATGCCCTCTGGCTTGCTGAAGAGTGTGAGATGCTCAGGGAAACGATCAGCAGCGTCATGGAAGTCTATCTCTCCAGCCTTGATACAAAAATGAACTCCATCATGAAAGTTCTTACGATTATCAGTACCATCTTCATTCCTCTCACCTTTCTGACCGGTCTCTATGGAATGAATTTCTCTTACATGCCCCCCCTTGCAACCTACAGGTGGGGGGGCTTTTATGGTATGTTGGCATGTTGTATGCTTGTAGTCTTCGCGATGGCATACTATTTCTGGAGGAACGCTGGTGGTAACGTCCCCCCCCTTGCCCACATATCCCTTGAGACACTTACGCAGGTCTTCAATGAGGCTTTCAGCAACTATGAAGTTCCCATCCACATGGGAGCCGCGCAACTGAGAACTCATACACGTATCCTAGGATACTCACCAGAAGATTCCATCGGGCTTTTCGATGGCAACTCACTTGTCGGGTTCGTCCTGGTCGCACGCAAGGGAACAACTGCATATGACGCTGGAACAGGCATCATTCCTTCCTATCAAGGGAATGGATATGCCCACCAGTTGATCGATGCTACCCTTGAGCATGTAAAACAACGTGGAGTCACCTCCTTCTTCCTGGAAGTTATTGATACGAATGAACGCGCAAAAAAACCTATACCTGAGTCACGGGTTTTCCATCACAAGAAGCTTCCTCTGCTACCAAATAAAGAAAGATGCTCTGAAAGGAACATCCTCTGTACATTTGCAGAAACAGGACCAGGTCCATATCCTTCCGGGAACTGTTCCCCCCCCAGCTGGCAAAACAGTGATGACTGTATTAACCGTGGGGGGGGATTCACTGCATATGACATTGTGCATGATTCTGTGAAACGCGGGGGGGTACTCTGCTTCAACTCCAGAAAAGGTTCAATAGCCCAAATCTATATTGAACCGCAATACAGAAGGCAAGGTTTCGCCAAACAGGCCATTATTGCAGCAAAAAGATTTACAAAGGCCCCCCCCACGCTGGGAATGCTGAATATTACAGAGGATTGTGTGGACATCAATGGTCTATTAACCACATGGGTTTCTCCGTACTGCTTACCCAGAGTGAGATGATCCACACCTTGTAAACCAAGAGAAATATCAGGGTGTAGGTTGGAAAACCTTTTTCCTTCTCTAATTGGCCATTCCACTTGTCGGGTGGGTTAAACTGTTGCTATACTGATTTCATTATGGATGACCCGTTACCTAGTATGGGGGGGTGCTCAATCGAACACCCGTTTTATTTGTCAGTGGCCGGGAGGTGTACATGCACGTACAACTAACCGCCATCATCATTCTGTTGATTCTCTCTGGAGTCTTCTCTGCCACAGAGACAGCATTTACCTCACTCTCCTTCGTGCAACTTAAAATTCTGGAAAACCGCAAGAAACGTGCGGCTAAATTGGTGTATAGACTCAGTCAGAAGCCTGAGGAGCTTATCACCACCGTCCTGGTGGGGGGGAACAACGTAGTGAATATCACGGTATCCTCCCTGGTAACCACGTTCTCCATTGAGTTCTTTTCCAGCCAACCAGTGGGATATGCAACAGGATTGCTCACGTTGGTCATTCTCATCTTCGGTGAGATTACCCCCCCAAAGCAACTTGCTCTCACCCATAACATGAAGATTGCAGTATTCATGGCCTATCCCTTGCGTTTCCTCGAGGTGGTACTGTTACCTGTGGTCTGGTTACTTAGGCATTTCTCTGCAATCATCACCAGGTTCTTTGCATCTCACGCTGAACCGACCATCACCACTGAAGGGGGGGTAATGCACATGGTCGATGCAGCAGAGGATGTCGGTCTGGTGGACCGCTACGAATCGGACCTCATGCAGAGGGCCATCCACTTCAGCGAAACCCAGGTAAGAACCATCATGACCCACAGAACCAATGTATTCTGTGTCAGTGACGAACTCACAATCCGAGATGCATTCCCTTCCATTGTAAAAGCAGGGTTCAGTCGTATTCCTGTTTTCCATGGGAGCCCGGAGAACATCATCGGTATAGTGTTGGTTCGAGATATTCTTCGTACACAGCTGAAAAAGCAGATGGGACGCCCGCTCTCTTCCATTATTCGAGAGCCATTTTTGTGCCTGAACAAATGCATCTTGATGATGTCTTCTTCCGCTTCAAGAAAGCCAAGCTCCAACAAGCGATTGTTCTGGATGAATATGGTGGATTCAGTGGAGTGGTCACCATGGAAGACGTAGCCGAACAACTTTTTGGAGAGCTCTATGATGAACATGAGCGGAGGTATCCTGACCGTATCGTAGAACGCGAGAAAAACCCAGGGACCTTCTTAGTTATGGCAGATACGCCTTTCCAACAATTGGTCGATGAACTCGATCTTGATACTGATGCCTGTAAGCAGAAAACCAGTACGGTTGCTGCATACCTGCTCGACCAGAGCGGGAACATCCCTGATGAAGGGGGGGATGTGGTGCAGTCACAGCTCGGTACCTTCAGAATCATCTCCATGAAGGGAAACAGGATGGAAGCAGTGGAATTTTCTCCCACTGTGGATGATGGAACCCTCTGAGAAATGCTTTCATGCGTTGACTGAACAGCACTCCAAAGGTATGATTGCTCCCATGAGCAAATATCCCTTCAGTGAAATTGAAACAAAATGGCAAAAATACTGGGAAGAGAACCAGAGCTTTGCTGTAACCGAGGACGAGAGCGTACCAGCCGAGAAACGCATGTACGTTTTGGACATGTTCCCCCCCTACCCATCCGGGGGGGCAGGGTTGCACGTGGGACACCCAGAAGGGTACACCGCAACCGACATCTACTGCCGTTACCTACGTATGAACGGCTACAACGTCCTGCATCCGATGGGATTCGACTCGTTTGGGTTGCCCGCTGAAAACTACGCGATCAAGACAGGTACCCACCCTAAACTGACCACAGAGAAGAACATCGAGAACTTCCGAAAGCAGATCAAACGTCTGGGTTTCAGCTACGACTGGAATAGGGAAGTCTCTACCCATTCAAGTGAATATTACCGCTGGACACAATGGATTTTCCTCCAGCTCTACAAGCAGGGCCTGGCCTATGAGTCCCACACTCCTATCAACTGGTGTGATAACTGTAAGACCGGCTTGGCTAATGAAGAGGTGAAGGACGGAAGGTGTGAACGTTGCGGAACTACGGTTGTACGTAAAAGCATCCGCCAGTGGGTATTCAAGATTACTGAATATGCAGACAAGCTGCTCGCTGATCTGGACAGTGTAAACTGGCCCGAATCAGTGAAGCTCATGCAGCAAAACTGGATTGGAAGAAGTGAGGGCGCTTCTGTTGTCTTCCAGATTGATGGAATGGATGACAACCTTGAAGTATATACCACCCGCCCTGACACCCTCTTTGGAGCCACCTACATGGTTGTTGCTCCAGAACATCCCTTGGTAGACAAACTTACCAGAGGGGGGGAGCAGAAGGGCGCTGTAGAGGAATACCTTGAGCTACCGCCAGAAAGAGTGATCTAGAGCGCACCGATCTGGCAAAAGACAAGACCGGTGTTTTCAGTGGTAGTTATGCAATCAACCCAGTGAACGGAAAGAAAATCCCCCCCATCTGGATTGCTGACTATGTATTGATCAGCTACGGTACCGGCGCCATCATGGCCGTTCCCGCCCACGATACCCGTGACTGGGAATTTGCAAAGAAATTTGATCTTCCAATCATCGAAGTACTCAAGAGTGCTGTTGATGTCCAGGAAGAAGCATGGACCGAGGATGGAATCCACGTAAACAGTGACTTCATCAATGGTCTCAACAAAGAAGATGCCATCGAAAAAATGATCACCTGGCTGGAAGAGAGAAAGGTGGGTACCAAGTCCGTAAACTACAAGTTACGTGACTGGATTTTCAGTCGCCAGCGGTACTGGGGGGGAGAACCAATCCCGTTGGTACACTGTCCAACTTGCGAACAGTCCCTATTCCAGAGGATCAGCTACCTTTGCTACTACCCGAGGTGTCCAGCTATGAACCAAGCGGTACGGGTGAAAGCCCACTTGCAAAGATTGATAGTTGGGTACATACCACCTGTCCGGTTTGTGGTGGAGCAGCAAAACGAGAAACCAATACCATGCCCCCCCAGTGGGCAGGTTCCTGCTGGTACTACCTGCGCTATCTTGACCCAAACAATGAAAAAGAGTTTGTAAGCAAGGAAAAGGAACAGTATTGGATGCCGGTCGATCTCTATGTCGGGGGGGGAGCTGAGCATGCTGTACTGCACTTACTCTACGCTCGCTTCTGGCACAAGGTACTCTTTGATCTGGGATTGGTCTCCACCAATGAGCCGTTCAAACGACTGGTCAATCAGGGAATGATTACCAGCTACGCGTATCAGAGACCAGATAAGAGCCTTGTCCCAACCGATATGGTAGAAGAAGTCGAAACCGACGTCTTTGTGGAAAAGGAAACCGGGCAAAAGCTCGAACGAGTCATTGCAAAGATGTCCAAAAGCCTGAAGAATGTCATCAACCCTGATGAGATTATCCAGGAATTTGGTGCCGACTCCATGCGCATGTATGAAATGTTCATGGGACCCCCCCTCGAGGTCTCAAAGCCATGGGCAACCGCCGGATTGAATGGTATCTACCGGTTCCTGGACAGGGTATGGAGACTCTATGAGGAGAGAACCATCACTGATGAAGAGCCCTCCAAGGATCTGAACAAGACCCTGCATAAGACCATCAAGAAGGTAACCCACGATACTTCGACATTGAATTTCAATACCGCTATCAGCCAGATGATGGTGTTGGTCAACGAACTATACAAGGTCCAGGAGTTCCCCCCCACTGTGGTAGCTGAGACCTTGGTAAAACTCCTTGGCCCATATGTACCACATATCGCTGAGGAACTTTGGGAGAAGCTCGGCCATAAGGAGAGCCTCACCAAGGTTAGCTGGCCTACCTTTGATGAGAAACTGACCATCGATGATGAGATCGAGATGGTTTTCCAAGTCAACGGAAAAGTCCGAGACAAACAGACTGTTTCCAAAGGCATGGACAAGACTTCAGCGCTTGCGATGGCTAAAGAGAGTGAGAAAATCCAGCAGTGGATTGAAGGAAAGACCATCGTCAAGGAGATTGTGGTTCCAGATAAGTTGGTGAACATTGTAGTTCGCTAGAATTATAAAGAGTCCAATACATGCAACAAGCGGGATTGCTCAAGGCAGCCCCCCCGCTTGTTGTTTTATGCTAGAAATGCTTCGTTTTGAAAAGAATTACAATGCTCTATCCTGTGATTTTTTCACAACATAGCCCAGAGTAGTAATCGCTTGCTCTATCTTTTCCAGGGCAATGGTCTCTTCATCAAAGTTCAATTTTACCTTGCTCGAATTGAACAGTACCTGAACACTCTCCTTCTGTACGCCCTGCAAGGCTTTGGTTGCATTTTCAATTTTCAACAGGCAGGAAGGACAGGTTAATGTTTCCAACTGGATTGTAGCTTTTTTTTCATAGAATGAACTCCTTTCTTTGTTCTTATGTATTAAACATATATCTGTATGCATACTTTGTAATTGATTCAAATCAATTTTCAACGTACTCTTCGTAATCGGTACCGAAGTAGTCTCATACCATTGATGATTACAACCAAGATGCTTGCTTCATGAACCAGCATACCGATCGACATGTTCATCCACTCACTGAAAAACACACTTGCCAACAGGACAAGTACCACGCCTACAGCAATAGCAATATTCTGCCTCATGTTTGCAAGGATAGCCTTGCTCAATCCCAAGGCATGGGGGGGCAGTCGGCTGAAATCGGAATTCATCAGGACGACATCAGAAGTTTCAATGGCAACATCCGTACCACTACCCATGGCAATCCCAATCTGCGCCAAAGCGAGGGAGGGACTATCATTCACCCCCCCGTCCCCCCCGACAAAGGCAACGATCCGTCCTTTCTCTTGCAATTTCTTGATATAGGCAGCCTTGTCCTCAGGCAGCATGTGCCCATAGGCCTCACTCAAGCCAAGCTGACGAGCGACCACATCCACTGTTCCCTGATTATCCCCCCCTGAGAGAACCACAAGATGCTTCACCCCCCCCAGTTTCCTCAGCCTTTGTAGATGGCCCTTCACATTAGGACGTACTTGGTCACGAATACCAAACAAAGCTTGTATTTCCCCCCCATCAACAGAGATCAGCACAAGGGAGTTCCCCCCCTGTTGTTCGAATCGGGCAATATCTTGGCGAACTTGATCAGATATCTCTATCTGCTCCTCTTTCATCAGCACAACATTCCCGACCGCAACGCTGTGTCCGTCCACCTGTGCGACAATACCCCCCCCACCTCGAGCGACATCTGTTTTCTCAACTGTATATGTTCCTGCAATACCAAGATGTTCAACTAGCGCATTTGCCAGAGGATGGTCAGACTCTTGCTCAACACTGACAAGATATGCTGCAGTTTTCTGTTCTTCGGATGTGTAGTATATGGCATCTGCAACACTCGGGTTCCCGGCGGTTAACGTTCCGGTCTTATCAAAGACGATAGTGTCCAACTTACTGAAATCGTTGATAACCTCACTGCCTTTAAGAAGGACCCCCCCATGGCGCGCACCGTTACCGATACCTGCAACATTCGAGACAGGGACCCCCCCGATTACCAAGGCACCAGGACAACCAAGAACCAGAATGGTGATTGCAAGTTCAATATCACGGGATATCAACCACACAAGGAAGGAGAGACCGAGCACAACCGGCGTGTAGTATAGGGAAAACTTGTCGATAAATCGCTGTGCCTCGGATTTTGAGTCCTGGGCTTCCTCCACCAATTCGATGATTCGTCCGAAGGTAGTATCCTCTCCAATGCGTTCAGCGATGATCTGGACGGTGCCATTTTCCAAGATGGTACCAGCAAACACATGAGAGTTCTTCTGCTTGCCTACAGGCACAGCCTCACCGGTAATGCTCGCCTCATTGATATATCCATCCCCCCCAGACTGAACCATACCATCCACAGGTACTTTCGCACCGGTTTTTACCAGCAGGATATCCCCCCCTTCATCAACCTCATCAATTGCCACCTCGCTGAACGTCCCATCCTCCATCTGTTTCAAAGCACTCTCAGGAGCCATTTCAGTTAGGTTCTTGATGGCCGAACGGGTTTTCTGCAAGGTTCGTTGCTCAAGAAAAGCGCCAAAAAGGAAAAGAAACGTAACAATTGCTGACTCTTCAAAGTTTCTGATAACGAAAGCACCTGCTACAGCAATCGTTACCAATAGATCGATACTGACAACTTTCACCCGAAGTGCCTGATACGCCTGGATGGCTATCGGAGCTACACCCAGTACTGAGGCCAATGCGAGAGACCACATTGCCAGACGCTCATTATGAAACCCTAATTCACTGGTAAAACCAAGGATAATCAAAAGGGCACCAACCGCTGCAATATTGTTCTTTTTATTGAGGATGAATTTCTGCATTTATTGCTCCTTGCCTCTGATCACTCGCTCCAGTGATAGGCTTCATCGAGTTCTGACAACATCTGATACACTGCCTCATAACTTTCACAAACATCATCAGGAACTCGGTAATCCTGAGTAGAGCTTCTTAGTTGAGAAAAAAACTCCTGCAACTCAGTTTTCTTTGTACCTGTTTGCTCCATTTCTATGTGCAGGTTCTCAAATATCCTGCGAACCTCATGAAATTCAGGGTGGTTAGCGCCGTGAACCCTATCTACAATAGGGACATATTGTTTCAGAATATTGAGATATTCTTTCTTTATTTGGGTGAATGATGTGTTATTTTCCATAGTTAATTCTCCTACATTACTTCTCGTTGTAGGAGTACTCTAGCAAAGATGGAAAGGATAATAATTGATTTGAATCAACTTTGAATGGATTCGTAGAGATATGTGGAATTATTACCTTCTTTTCAATTTCTTGTATAAAGAAAAGAATCGGTAGTTATAACTCAACAGAGAAATTGAGAATAATGGTGCTTTTCAGATTAGTTTCCCCCCCCTCCTTAGGGGGGGACGAGAAAGCTGAGCCCGTAAAGAACAGAGCCGGTAGGTTCTTCTCAGTTGACTATTTGCCACATATTCAGCACAAAAACCACCATTAAATTGCCTGTCATCTTCTCTGACCATTTGATATAGCACTGAATTAATACCATCAGAGAGAGGGGGGGAGTAGGTTATTGAGACGCTTCCCTTTCCACGGTGTTTTGCCTGAACGTACAATTCGGCGATAGGTACTTCCTTAAGGGATCTACGTTCACTGTCCTGAACTAGGACAAATTTTGCATCTGAGGGAAATGGGTCCTGCAATGAAATTGCTGCGATGAGTGGATGAGATAAAACCAAACAGGCTATGAAAAAGATGCCAATGCGAATTGCTTGGCTATCCTTGGAAAGATTAGGGCATCGGTTCCACTGTCTCATAGCATACCTATCCAGAAAACTTATGTCAGTAGTAACGAGTATAAATGACATGTTCAGTACTATTACACATACTAAAAATCCATCTATATCAATCCTATAGAATAGATTAGAGCACGAATATCTTATGACATACTATTCCTATCCGAGGACTTTTGCAAGGCCACCTTTGCTCGTTTCTCGATAGAGAGAAGGAAGCGCTTGCCCGGTCTCCATCATCACATCAATAACGCTATCAAAAGAGACTTTGTGACGACCATCACCAAGTAAAGCATAGGTACAATGATCAATGGAGCGCATGGTAGCGAGAGCATTTCGTTCTATGCATGGAATCTGGACGAGTCCCCCCCTCATAGGGTCACAGGTAAGGCCGAGATGATGCTCCAGCCCCCCCATCTCTGCAGCATACTCTATCTGGAAGATGGAACCACCTAGAAGTTGCGTGGCAGCCGCTCCGGCCATGGCACAGGCAACCCCCCCTATCTCTCCTTGGCAACCAACCTCAGCACCACTGATTGATCCATTGGTCTTTACTACATTACCAATGATCCCAGCGGTGAGTAGCGCACGCAAGATACGGATCTTGGGAAACTTGTACTGCTTGGCCAAGTAGTACAGCACACCAGGGAGTACACCACAACTTCCACAGGTTGGAGCTGTGACAATCTTGCCACCACCAGCATTCTCCTCACTGACTGCAAGAGCATAGCTGATGGCGAACGCAGGATTTCCCATTGCCGCAGTGAACTCACCAGCCTTGGAGTTGAACTGGCTTGCCTTTCTTGGAAGCTTCAACCTCCTGGAAGGACACCCTCGGCATTCACCCCCCCACGCTCGATTGCATCATTCATCACGCTCCAGATTTCATCCATATAGGTAAGAATTTCGGAATCTTCAAACTGGAGAGCAAACTCCCATATCTGCATCCCTTCTTCTGCACAATAATCCAAGATTTGACGCATTTTGGAATATGCTTTGGGATATACTTCTGCCGCCTGATCGGCTTTCTCGCCTTCCAGAACAATTTTCCCTCCTCCAACACTATAGTAGGTGTTCTCATAGATGGCTTCACCTGTATCGGAAAGAGAGCGGATGGTAAGTGCATTTGGTGGAAGGGTTTCTCAATTTCTGGGTACCAGACAATCTCGACATCTTTTCCCGCGAAGGAAAAAAACCTCTCGCAAGGCTTTATCGGTCAAATGTCCCTTCCCGGTAGCAGCCAAACTTCCGTACAAATCAGCTTCAAACCGCTGACAATCGGCATGAAGGGAGAGGAAGTGTTGTGCCGCAGAGCGCGGGCCCATGGTATGGCTACTCGAGGGGGGGCCATACCCGATTCTATAGAGTTCACGCAAGGATTCCATGTCCAAACTCTATCGGTTTATATCAAAAATGGGAAGCTCTTTTACCAAGGAGGCGCTTTTGAGAGACTACTCAGATATTCACCCTTCTTAAGATCGACATAGAGTGAAAGACAAAGGGAGTCTTCCCTATTGAGAAATCGCTGTAATCCACCCTCCAGTTCCAAGGAACGTGCTTCGCCCCCCCATCTATTCCAAAAAGGCTCCTGGCTTAGGCGCTCAGGAACCCAGTAGCCGGAAGGAAAATCCTTTACGATCACCTCAAGCTTTTCATAGTGCTGTAAATTTGGGGGGGGTACCCCCCCTTCTCCATTAAGCAGAGAAACCACCAAGGCATTCCCATCGATCAGGGAAGCATCCCCCCCTACCTCATCAGCTAGGTAGGCAGCGTTGATATGCTCCACAGCCTCAGGATTGAACTGATAGGAATCAAGAAGGAGCTTAGCAAGTTCTCCTTGTTCCTGGGTAAGCATTACAGACGTATTTCCCCCCCCTGGGTGATAAAAGCCACCATAGGGATATAGGTAGGAGAGTGGATACGCACAGAAGACGGTCAGAGAATCCCTCGGGACGGTAAGCGTGACACTTTTCTGCCCTTCTGTGAGATGAATGGTATTCCAATCCCCCCCTTCCCCCCCATTGGTGTAGACCAAGGTATGCCAGAGAGGACGATGAGAGGCCTCCCCCCCCAAGGATGGGTCTCCTGCAAAGAGACGGTAATACGTTGTTCGTGTAAAAAATTTGCCTCACACCCAATACAAAGAAAGAGCATGAGGCAACAAACTACTGCTCTCACACCTGGTAAGAACTATAAGAGGGCTTCTTGCTTCAGCTGCATCCGATATTGCTCTCTCCAAGAGATAAAGAGAAACTTCACTTCTTCACTTTTATAATCGGCATAGGTCCAGGGAAAGCTCTGGAACTGTTTGTTTGAATACAGCAAGGTGAGTTCAGCATAGATGCCATCAGATAAAGGAATTCGGTGGGCACGATTTTTGGTAGTGGCAAGAACGAGGTTGGCCATGCTCAACAATCCGGGATCCAGGTTAACCATCCTTCCTCCATGCTCTGAGAACTCCGCCTCCAAAGCATTGGTTTCTCGTTTAATCGTAGATAATCTAGAAGGATCGATGAGATGGGCAAAGCTCAGATAAAACCGCAAAGGTTTTCCTCCCATCTCATCATCATAGTAGTCGGTATAGGTGAAGGTTTTGGGCTCTGTACTGTCAAAAAGAGGACCGTAGCGCACAATAAGGTGTTCCTTCACAAGAGGAATCATCTCCTGCTGTGAGACCAACACCCCCCCCATCACCAATCGATGGGGGGCAGGAATCCCTGCTCCCTACCCATGTCAGAGTGTGCTGGAGTAGGTCCCCCCCAGGACCCGAATCGAGTGGCAAATGCCACCAAGCTCTTCAAGTGCAACCTTGAATGCACCTGCCTCTCCAAGTTCCGTCTCCACGAAGAAGGAGTACTCCCATGGCTTTCCTGGAATAGGACGGCTTTCCAGTTTCTTCATATTCAAACCATGCTTGGTAAGGACCAAGAGGGCTTGGAAGAGAGACCCTGGGCGATCGGGAACAGTGAACCGCAAGGAAGCCCGGTTGACCTGGCTGGCAGAGCGGAACACACTGCTTCGCTCTTCACGGCAGATAATGTAGAACCGTGTGTAGTTGCTGGAGTTGCTTTCGATAGCCTCATCAAGCACTTCAAGGCCATGCACCTTGGCAGCAGGAAGGCCGGCAATGGCTGCTTTGTGGATATCACCACACTCTTTCACATAGGCAACTGCACCAGCAGTATCAAAGAAGGGAATCGCCTTGGCATGGGCCATCTTTTTTGCTAGATAATCGGTACACTGGGCGAGTCCCTGCGGGTGAGAGTAGATTTCCTTGATATCTTCCTTCTTTGCACCTTGCAGTGCAATGAGGTTGTGGATGATCCTGATCTGTTGCTCTCCTACAACCTCGATACCTGGGTGTCTATCCAGAAGATCAAGATTCTCATACAGAGAACCACCCAAGGTATTCTCCATAGGAATCATGCCATAGGCGGCTTTACCCTCCATGACTGCTTCAAAAACATCTGCAAAATCAGTACAAGGAAGCACCTTGGTACTCTCATCAAATGCCCGCTGGATTGCAAGTTCGCTATAGGCCCCCCCACGCTCCCCCCCTTGGAATGCAACCACCAACTGGTCCTTCTCGAGCACCTGTTCCTTCTCATTGGAAACCGTAATTGAAGAAAGGCGGGGGGGAATACGTTCCAATGACTTACCTACAACCGAGCTCAATGCCTGGATGTCACGCATCAATTTCTCGAACTGGGAAGGATAGAGGGATTGAGGGCCATCACTGAACGCTTTTTCAGGATGGTTGTGTACCTCAACAATCAAGCCGGAGGCACCACTAGCGACCAATGCGAGGCTCATTGGGGGGGAAACCATGTCCCGAACTCCTGTTGCGTGGCTTGGGTCGCCAATGACCGGTAAATGGGTCATTCTCTGCACCATGGGTATCGCTGAGATATCGAGGGTATTCCTTGTTGCCCGCTCATAGGTACGAATTCCTCGCTCGCACAGCACTACCTGATCGGTACCACTGCTCATCAGGTATTCGGCGGCCATCAGCCACTCCTCAATGGTGGCGCAAAGTCCTCGTTTGAGGAGAACCGGCATACCTGTCCTACCTACGGCCTTAAGCAATTCAAAATTCTGCATGTTCCTTGCACCAACCTGGAACATGTCTATATACTTTGCCATCATCGGTGCATCTGAAGGATTCACTATTTCACTGGTGATCGGCATCCCAAACTTTTCACCGGCTTCCTTGAGATACTGAAGGCCTTCCTCTCCCAAACCCTGGAATGCATAAGGCTGGTTCGAGCTTGAATGCGCCTCCCCCCCTGAGAATGACCGCACCTGCTTCTCGTACTGACTCAGCAATGCTCATGATCTGCTCACGTGACTCTACTGCACAGGGACCAGCAAATATGGCGATACGGTTACCACCGATCTTCACCTTGCCAACAGACACAATGGTGTCTTCTTTCTTCAGCTCTCGTGAAGCAAGTTTATAGGGTTTGCTGATGGGGGGGACCACACTGGCCACTCCTTCAAGCATTTCCACTTCCCTGATATCAACGGTACTCTGGCCCACCGCACCAAAGACAGTCTCTTCCTGTCCAATGATTTCTTTGACGGTGTAGCCCTTTTCAACAAGGAAAGATCTAATTGCTTCCCTCTGAGTGTCCCCCCCAATGTTTTTTTGCAGTACGATTATCATGAAAATACGCTAGAGTGTAATAGTAAAAAGGTCAAGTAATCATTGCCTTATTTGCCTTTCCATGCTAGGAGAATGACCATGAACGATGCATATTGGGATTCAGTGTTCAATCTGTTTAAGCAAGCAATCGAAAAAGAAGGTGGTATCCTGCCATCAGTTTCGGTTATTGCAGAGAGGGAGAATAATCCATTTCGAGTACTTATTGCTACCATAATTTCCTTGAGAACCAAGGATGAGGTTACCCTAGATGCAAGCACAAGACTCTTCGCACTCGCCAAGGACCCAGAGAGTATGCTGGAGCTTGGTGAAGAGGAAATCCAGAAGGCAATCTATCCATCAGGATTCTATAAAACCAAAGCAAGGAACATCAAAACCATCAGCAAAATACTCCTGGAGCAATATGGAGGATTTGTCCCAAACGACCAAGCATTATTGCTCTCCCTCCCTGGGGGGGTCGGGATTAAAACCGCAAACCTCACCCTCAACCTGGGCTTCCAGGTTGAAGCCATCTGCGTAGATTGTCATGTCCATCAGATCGCCAATCGTATGGGATGGGTGGAGACAAAAACCCCCCCAGAGCAGACAGAGAAAGACCTTATGGGCATTATGCCAAGAAGGTTCTGGATTCCTCTCAATGAACTATTAGTGCGATACGGACAGTTGATATGTACTCCGATCAGCCCATTCTGTAGCAAATGTCCTAAGGCGGAGCAATGCCCGAAAATCGGTGTGAAGCGTAGTCGTTAGAACACTTCCCTGACAATCTTGGCTACCCTGTCTGCCTTTCCAAGGGTATAGAAATGCACACCGGGGGGACATCATGGGCGATCAAATCTTTTGCCTGCTTGATACACCAATATTCACCAATCTCCCTGATTTCAGCGAGCTTTTTTGCACCATTCAATAGAGAAACAAGCTCATCGGGGGGGAAATCGACGTGGAACGTCTGGGGGGGAATGGTGGCAAGATCCCGCTTGCTTCCAATGGGTTTGATACCGGGAATGATGGGCACCGTAATGCCTTCCTTTCTGCAAGCATCAACAAAGCGGTAGTACACACTATTGTCGAAGAACATCTGGGTGACAATATACTGGGCCCCCCCACTATCCACCTTCTTCTTCAACATCTGGATGTCATAGCTAAGGTTTGGAGCCTCGCCATGCTTCTCTGGGTACCCGGCAACACCGGTGCAAAAATGGGTTTTCTGAGCATTCTGGAGTTGTTCATCCAGATAAAGCCCCCCCTCATTAAGACGGGCAATCTGGGTAACCAGATCACTTGAGTGGTCATACCCGCCTTTTACCGGCATGAATCGCTTCACCCCCCCATTTGGAGGATCTCCCCCTCAGTGCAAGGATATTCTCGATTCCCAGGAAATTTAGCTCTACCAAGGCATCCTCAAGCTGGTCAGCGTCCATTCCCCCCCCGCAGATCAGATGTGCTACTACAGGAATTTCAAAGGTGTATTGGATCAAAGCTGAGAGGGCGACAGTCCCAGGACGCTTGTGCACGGTACGCCGCTCCAAGAGTCCATCTTCCCTTTCCACGTAGACCACTTCCTGCTGGTGGTTGGTCACATTGATGTAGGCTGGGTCAAATTCACTAAGTGTGCGAACAGATTCCAGAAGGGTTTGGACATCTCCGCCCTTCAAGGGTGGGACCAGTTCAAACGTAAATAGGGGGGGTTTCTTTGCCTCGTTGAGGATATCGATTACTTGCATGGCTTCAGTATTCCATACCACTGAGGAGTGTGGCAAGCATCTGCCTGTGTATACTTTTCCGCTCTGCGTAAAGAGAAAGCTGTTCTTCACTGACATGCTTGAGGGCAAAATAACGAAGATTCTCCCCCCCTCCGATTAACATTCCGCATACAGAGGAGGGAGGATCCATGGCAAAACTCTCAGTAAGCTTCACACCAATTCTATTGGTTGCATCAAGCAAGCTGAAGAGGGTTCCCTTTTCACTATGGTCGTTCCAGGAGGGATATCCTGGGGGGGCAGGGCGAAGGTAGGAAGGCAATTGCTCTCCCCCCACATGGATACAATCAACTGTTGTGCTTTCTCTGCGAGTGCTTCAGCAAGCCGGTCCGCAAGGAGCTTAATAGAGAGGTGCCGCATGGTTTCACCCTGCTCCTCCAACTCCTTGAGATAGGGTGCCAGGAAGAGCGAACTGGTTGTAACAAACAATCCGACAGTGTCCTCCTTTGCAATCATATCAGCAATACAGAGACCGCTGTTCTCATCACGCAGGAAGTAGAAGGTCTTTTCACCCACCTGTACCGCCAATCGGTCGCTCTTGGCAGGAAACACCCCCCCATAGACAATCTTACATCCACTTTCGAAGAGAAGTCGGATTTTCTCCTCATCCAGAAGCGCTTTCGCTTGTTTAATGAGTCTTACGCCCTCTTCGCTGGAAGGAGGAACCTTCCATGCAGCACAGTACATATTCCAATTGATGAGATCGAGTAAATCAGAGAGTGGGATATTGGTGATGGTATCCATCCCATAGGCTTTTGCCTTTGTTCCCACACTCTTTTGTTCACTGGTTTCCAGCGAGGAAGCATATCGAAGAGAGGAGGAATCTTCCTTCACTTCTTTTGCATCCTGATGATCTTCCCTGAGTTGACGATAGCGCTCTGTAACCTCATGGAAAAAAGTGAGGCGATTAGGACCCACCACCTCGTTTGCTGCCAAGGCCATGGCAGAGGCATCCTTTGTCTGAATGACAGGATTCGAGTAGCGTACCGAAAGCTTCACAGCGGTATGCAGTTCACTCGTTGTTGCCCCCCCTCCCACAAAGATGGGAATGGAGGAACCTCGTTCCTCAAAGAGGGAGATGACTCCCTCCATCTCCTTCAAAGAAGGTGTGATCAAACCACTAAGGCCTACGATGTCTGCCTGGTAATTGATAGCTGCATCATAAATCGCCTGGGAGTGGACCATCACCCCCCCGAGGTCAATGACTTCAAAGCCATTGCATTTGAGGATGAGAGCAACAATATTCTTGCCAATATCATGTACATCACCCTTGACCGTGGCAAGCACAGCAAGCTTCTTTTGATTCCCTTTTTCGTGCAAGTTCTTCTCTAAATATGCAGTAATACGTGGCTGGAGGATATCAACAGCGATTTTCATCGTCCTCGCACTTCGAACCACCTGTGGAAGGAAAAGTTTCCCTTTCCCAAATAATCGGCCAACTTCCTTCATACCATCCATCAATGGGCCTTCCACCAAGAAAAGAGGATTTTCTTCCGCTACCGCCTCCAGATCTTTGGCGAGAAAGGTATGGTCCCCCCCAGATACCACGGCATCATAGAGACGATCAGAAGCGCTTCTCTCAGTACGAGGGGGGGCAACCTTCTTCTTTGGCGAATCCTCGCTCTGCATCGCCAAGGCCAGATTGATGAGCTCAGCCCTGATATCTGCCAAATCCCCCCCCTTCTGCCATCAAGGCATGCTCGATGGTGGTACGGACATCCTTGTTCAATGTTTGAACATCAATAAGGCTTGCAGGATTGATGATTGCCATATCCAGGTCCGCCAACTCCAATAAGAGGGCATGCATAGCAGAACGGAGGGCATCATTGCCACGGAAGGAGAAGGAGAGATTACTCACCCCCCCTCCACTGGTATGACAACGAGGATAGAGACGCTTGAGTTCACGGGTGGCAAGTATAAAATCACGGGCATAGGTATCATGCTCCTCGATACCGGTAGCAATAGAAAGGACATTGGCATCAAAGATAATATCCTCATCCCTAATTCCTGCCTGCCCAAGCAGAGCATAGCTTCTTTTTGCTATAGCGATCTTACGCTCATAGGTAGCGGCTTGTCCTTCCTCATCAAACAACATGACTACCATGGCATGGCCATAGCGGGCAATTTGCTTGGCGTGCGAAATGAAGCTTTCCTCCCCCCCCTCTTTCAAACTGATCGAGTTGACAATTCCCCCCCGTCCTTGGACCTCTCCCAACGCGGAGGAAATAACTTCCCAATCTGAGGAGTCAATCATAATAGCAGCCTTTGCAACTGAGGGATCACTTGCTATGTGACGCAGAAAGTTCGTCATACTTCGCTTTGCATCAAGCATGGATGCATCCATGCAGAGATCCAAGACAGAAGAGCCGTGGGCTACTTGTTCACGGGCAATCTGCAAGGCCTCTTCCCACTTTTCTTCCTTGATCAGGCGGGCAAACTTTCTCGAGCCGGCCACATTGGTTCGCTCTCCAACCAGAAGCAGTTCCCCCCCCTCTTTCTCCTTCACAAAATCCATCCCGCTCAAAGAGAGAGAAGAAGCAATTGCGGGAGGGGGGTCCTTACCACTGCCTGTGCTGATACATCCTTCAATGCTTTGATGTGAAAGGGGGGGGTGGTACCACAACAACCACCGAGAATGTTCAGATACCCTTTTTGCAGGGCAGGAGCAAGATCATTTGCCATCTGCTGTGCCTGCAGTTGATAATTTCCTTCCTTATCCGGGAAACCCGCATTGGGATGTGCGCTTACATAGAATGGGCAGATCCCAGAGAGCTTCTCGATAAGGGGGGGAAGCATCTCATTCGGCCCGGTGGAACAGTTGAGTCCAAGGCTGAATAGCGGAAAAGGTGCAAGGCTAGCTACAAAAGCCTCCAGGGTCTGACCACTGAGAGTTCTCCCACTCTGGTCACTGAAGGTTACACTCACCATCAGGGGGGGAATCTTCCTCTGCTGTACTTCCATCTCTTCCAGGCATGCAATAATGGCACTTTTGGCAACCAGGGTATCAAAGACCGTCTCGATGAGGAGGAGGTCTACCCCCCCTCCTATCAATAATGCACGTACTTGTTCACGGTACATCTTTAGAAAGGAGGAAAAGTCTTTCTGTCTGTATGCAGGATCTTCCACCTTCTCAGAGAAGGATAGGGACCGGTTGGTAGGACCAAGAACCCCCCCGGCAACAAAGGCATACCCGTCATGGGTCGCTTCAAAGTCTGCCGCTGCCTCACGAGCAATTTCACACGCTGCCAAATTGATAGGTTCTACTTCTCCTGAAAGACCATATTCTGCAAGGTTGAATGCATTCGCGCAGAAGGTATTGGTTTCGATTATATCAGCACCAGAGGATAAGTACTCCTGATGAATCTGGTAAATGACATCACCCCCCCTGCTGAGGTTGAGTAGCTCATTGCAGCCAGGAGCAGAAATATCTTCCAAGGTATAATCCTCAGCCTGTAACCCCCCCTGCTTTTGGATCATGGTACCCATAGCCCCCCCATCAAGGAGCACGATTCTCTTTTCAAGCAACACCTGCAAGTAATCACTTCTATTCATATCAGGTACCTACCTCCAAATGACCACCCACGGCCAATGTATCTTCAAATACTACCACAGCGGAGAGGACTTCTTCCTGCTTTGTGAGCGCTTCACACACCTCTCTTACATCCTCTTTTCTGGAGACACGATTACAATATGCAGTCGCATAGGCATCCGCAAGAGCAGCATCACTGCAAGCAACCATAACGGCATCAGCCTTACCGAAACTCATTGAGTGCCCAATCTTTCCTGAGCTGGTACAGATTCCCATCGGGCCATATGAAGGATCAACAATGATGGAAAGCTTCCCTGAAAGAGAACTTGTTGGTGCAAAAAGTTGCACAGAGAGAGGTTTTAGGACATCAATATATAAATCACCACCATTCTCAACAACAATCTCCGAGAGACCAAACTGTTCTTTAAGATGCCTTCCAAGGCGCTCGGCAATTGCTCCCGCAACACTGGAAAAAGGGCCAGTCCCTGAACGCACTCCGGCATCGAACATACTCTTTAAAAGAGCAGACAAGGCTTCCTTTGGTTGCAAGGGAATCAAACTGGTAAACAACTGGGGGGGATCCCCCCCATAGTCGAGAAGTTCCTGTCTCAGTCGTCTCAACAGGGTAGCCGTTTCCGTCTGTAAGGCACTTCTATCGACTTGTCCTTGGAACCCAACCCAAACATCACTCTCCCTACAGAAAGGGAGAGAGAAGAGAAACGGGCAGCTCCCATACTCTGACGATAGGCCCTTCTCTGATACACCTCTATGCCTCCCGTTCGTGGGACACCTCAAAGAGCCTCATCGGACAGGCGTGGACACAGAGTCCACAAACGACACAGTGTGATACATCAAATTGTAATTTTGCTTCAGAATCCATCCATAAGGCACCCGAGGAACAGACCGCCGTACAAGCTCCGCAGTCAATGCATCCATCCTGGTTGAAGAGTAACTCCTTAACCATTTCTGAGACTATGACACCAATCTCACCGAGATATACAACACTTGCATCCAAGTCAGGCTCGGTTCCACTCAGTTCAACAATGAGCTTCCCTCCACGACCACTGGCAACATCAGCGTTGAGGATATTGATGTCCACATCGTAGGAGCGGGCAAGCTTGCTTACAATGGGTTGCTCCACCAAGGTGGGGGGGGAGAATCTTAATGCATATCGCTTTTTCATTTCTCACCTCCTTCGCGAGGAACCAATGGCTTCACAAAACTGTCAGTAGGGAACATGTGCACCGGCTCAGAGAGGAAGAATCGTTTCTCCTTGATCCAAGAAGCCAAGAGTTCGGCAATCTCCCTCGCCTTGGCAAGGGAAGAGAGAGGAGCTGTCTTAATTTCCTTTCCATCACTCAAGGTGACCGATCCACTGGCAAGCTGGGCATAGGAACAGGTTCCGACCGAAGGGTGGCCATCCTGTCCATAGTCCAGAATATTGGTAGTGATCTTATCATTTGAAATGGCTAGGTGAGCAGCCATCTTCTCATCAAGCACTGGAATAGGAATGCCAATGCCAACAAACATCGAGACACCGTATTTTTCATAGTAGGCAGAGCGAATATACTCCCTCGACATCTGTTTCGCATCCCCCCCAATGACCGCAAGGGTTGCCCCCCCGGGAAGGTGGGAATTCCTTCTCTAGTACGCTCTCTTCTGGTATTGAACTGGGTTCCGTTCCAAACTACATACCCCCCTCTCCTCCACCAAGGAATATCCTAGTTCCGAGGCCAATGGTTCTCAGGTAAGGGTCGTTCAGCAGGGGGGGGCTCAGTTCACCACTGGTTGAGTAGGTCACGTTTGAGAATCGGGGGGGAAGAAGACTGCCCATATAGGTGTACCTGATCCGATTCGTGCTATTGGTTGCCGCTGCATAGTTCTGGTAGGCGTTACGAGGATTGAACAGATAGAACTCATTGATTGTATCCTTGTTGATGTAGGTATCAATCTCCTTAGTAGGATAACAATCTGTCCCTTTCCCCCCCCTGGCGTGCAGGCGTACATCCTTGCCATCGATCAACTCCTCGATAACATTCGCACCACCGTAGGTAGCATCAAACTTGGATTCGCTGGTTGCACCTATGTAGGTATCCACTGCAGCAAGTCCCTCGTAGGCATTTACCCCCCCATTGAGGGTAATCTCCTCCATACGAATACCGGGAGACCAGTGGCCGAAGTTAATAATCGCTCCACTGGAGCACATCGGACCAAAGGTGGCAGTAGTTACAATGTCCACCTCTTCACTGAGCTCTTTGAGGTCCTTCTCTTTTGCCATCGCGGAAAATGCTTCTGCACTTACCACGACAACCGTGCCATTTTTGATTTTCTCATTAATCTGGGCAACTGTCTTTGCCATAGGGGGGGCTCCTATTCGTCACTCAACTTCAAGGGTCAAGACCGGGATCAGATGATAAGCAGGGACCTCGTAGGGATGACTCTCCAAGAGCGCCTCTACCACTTGGGCAGCAAATTCTTCATCAACCACCAATTCTAGACGCCACTCCCTTTCTTGTGCAAGCTCTCCTACCTGCCCAATGAAAGGAGAAGAGCCTTTCAATGGACGAAATTGGCCGATTCCTTCGCTCTGGTAGCAACAGGAATCATAAGAGCCCATTTTTCCAGCCCCCCCTGCCTTGAAGAGAGCCTCTTTCACCTGCTCAAGATGAGAATCAGGAACATAGGTTACCAATATGTACACCTTTTCTCTCCTTCTGTTTGTCCGTATGATAGGGTATGGTAAAACTTCTGGTATTTCTCGGCAACCCTGGCAAAGCGTATGAGAAAACCCGGCACAATGTTGGCTGGATGGTTTGTGATCATATGTATCAAACAGTGTCTTGGTCACAAAAATTCAATGGACTGATTGCGCAGGATGTGGGAACCAGGCTACTTAAGCCACATACCTACATGAATGAAAGTGGAAAATCAGTTCAATCCTGTATGGATTTCTTCTCCTATACAGCACAGGAGGTCCTGGTCATCCATGACGATCTGGAGCTTCCCTTTGGGACGATCAGGATGCAGAGTGGTGGAGGCTTGCAAGGGCACAATGGATTGAAGTCAATCAAGAGCCATATCAAGGACGACGGGTTTATCCGACTCCGCATAGGAATCGGTAGACCAAAGCATGGAACCGTTTCCTCATTTGTATTGCAACGATTCTCTCCTGAAGAGGAGATTTCTCTGCCCTTGATTCTAGAAACAGCAAAACAAATGCTTAGAGATGATATTTCTGCTCTTCCTGTCACAAATACATTAGTCTAACAGTAGCCAATTCCCAAGAAAGTGGTTACAACCATGGCCACTCATGATATACTTGGAGTACCACTATTAGGGATACAACCACCCTCAGGGAGGCGTGATTTGATTACACGTGATTTTCGCATTTCAGTTCGCACAAGGACTGAAATTGATTTTTTTCCAGCGTTGTTTCCGTCAGATGCCGACCTTGGAGATCTTTATAAACAGGCAACTGAACTCGCCTACTTATTCAACACAAAAGTAAAGGCCAAGGGAGGAAATGACTGGATCTCTTCAGCAAAACTGCATGCTTCAGCCGTCTTACACCAACTTTACCAAAGTGTACTTTCCCATTATCTGAGCTACAGTGAACCTGATTTCTTTGCCCGCCTGACGACATTGGTCAACAAGAACCATGCAGCCCAGGAAGTACTTGCTTTCTATATGAAGGAATTCCCTTCCCCCCCCTCTTGGTCGAACAAGGTCTACCACTGGAGTATTTCTACGAGGAATCTCTCAGGGGGGGTTATTTCATCCATCAGGTTATGCAGGAAAATCCTGCTCTTATGAAAGTTACCAAACCACTTCTAGCCCCCCCAGAAGGACTTTCCTTCCCCCCCAAGGCCGCTCAAGCAGTTACTGCCTTGATGGAGGATATACTCTTTCCAGTGCATCGATGACCAACAGTGATGAGGATATCTTCTCCTTCCTTACTCGACCGGCAAAACTCTATCCTGATTCCTTGCTTGAACAAATCTCCTACATCATCGAGACGTGGGGGGGGAACTGATTCCACAAGGTTTGAAGGAGTTGCTCCTGAAAGCCATTGATGTGGTTAAGGAAGAAGAAAAGCCACACTTCCCGGGAGATGGTGGAAGCCCAGTAATGGTCGTACCTGACTATACACTCTTTGACCAAGAATATGAGGCATTCACTGCTGACCGAAACTGGATGCCCAATGTCATCATGCTGGCAAAATCTACCCTTGTCTGGCTGGACCAGTTGAGCAAGGAGTATGAATATCCCATCGATACGTTGGACAAGATTCCTGACCGAGAACTAGATCATATTGCAACCAGGGGGGGCTTCACCTCACTCTGGCTTATTGGTCTGTGGGAAAGAAGTACGGCAAGCAAGAAAATCAAGAATCTTTGTGGTAACCCTGATGCAGAAGCCTCAGCATATTCATTGAAAAATTATGAGATTGCAGAGGTCATCGGAGGGTGGCCTGCCTTAGACAACCTTCGTCAAAGGTGTGCCAGTCGAGGAATTCGACTCGCCAGTGACATGGTTCCAAACCATTGTGGTATTGATGGTGACTGGGTTTTGAGCATAGCGATTACTTTGTCCAGCAGAGCTACCCACCCTTCCCCCCCTCATACACCTATGATGGTCCAAATCTTTCCCCCCCAAATTCCGACATTGAGATTAAGCTCGAAGACCACTACTACGACCGTAGTGATGCTGCAGTTACATTCAGGAGACGGGATCTGAGAAACGGGGGGGAAACCACCTACATCTTCCATGGTAATGATGGTACTTCGATGCCCTGGAACGATACTGCACAGTTGGATTTCCTCAACCCGGTAACCCGGGAAGCGGTGTATCAACAGATCAAGCATGTTGCAAGCAACTTTCCCATCATTCGCTTTGATGCTGCAATGACCTTGGCCAAGAAACACATCCAACGACTTTGGTACCCGAAACCGGGCTACGGAGGCGATATTGCCGGACGTGCTCAGTATGGTATGGACGAGGCTGAATTCAACAAGCAAATCCCCCAAGGAGTTCTGGAGAGAAGTGGTGGACAGGATCAATGAAGAGTTGCCTGACACACTGTTGCTTGCTGAAGCGTTTTGGATGATGGAAGGTTACTTTGTTCGTACACTGGGCATGCATCGTGTATACAACAGTGCCTTCATGAATATGCTCAAGAACCAGGAGAACCAGAAGTACCGCGAGACCATAAAGAGTACACTCAGCTTTGACCCGGAGATACTCAAGCGGTTCGTAAACTTCATGAACAACCCTGATGAAGAAACAGCCATCACCCAGTTTGGAGATGGAGACAAGTACTTTGGTGTATGCACCTTGCTGGTAACCATGCCAGGGCTCCCCCCCATGTTCGGCCATGGGCAGGTAGAGGGATACCGTGAAAAATATGGTATGGAATACCGCCGAGCGTACTGGGACGAAAAACCCAACGAATACTTGATAGGTGAGCATTATAGGAGAATCTTCCCGCTCCTGAAGAAACGATATCTTTTCAGTGGTGTTGAATATTTCCAGCTCTTCGATCTCTATAGAGATGGAGAAGTGCAACATTCAGCATTCTGTTATGTGAATGGGACAGAACATGAGCGGGTCTTGGTTCTTTACAACAACCAGTATGAAGTGGTGGAAGGGTGGATAAAATCCTCAGCTCCAAAAGTAAAGAAATCAAACGGTGACAAGCATTTTGAAGAAGTCAGCCTTGCAGAGGCCCTGAATCTGACGGTGGGAGGAAGACGATACGTTATCACTGACTCTTTCAGCGATGGTCTTACCTACATGAAACCCTCCCTGAAAGTCTTTGACGAAGGATTCTTTGTACACCTCCGTGGGTTTGAGACTAAGGTATACCTAAACATTCGGGAAGTAGAGGACTCTGATGGGATCTACTCCGCCCTGTATGAACAGATGGGCGATTCGGGCATTGCTAACTTTGAACAGGAAATTCTTGCCCTTAGACTCAAACCAGTCTACAAGGCAATGGATCACTTCCTCTCCCCCCCCTCCTTCTACAAGCAGATCAAACGACTTATGGGAGGAAAGGCAACCAGTAAAACTGAACGTACACTTATTCTCTTGCTGGCTGAAGCATATACACACCTCTCGGCGGTAGTGGAAAACCTACACCCTGAGGCTCGTAAGTCGCTTCCTTCCCTTCCAAGGGAGATTAGCCCAAGTTCAATGCTGGAAGAAATCCAGAGAATGAGCTCTCTCTTCAATAAGGAAGAGAGCAGGCTCTTTTTGCAGGGAACCTTGATTCTTGATGAGATGGAATCAGTCATGGCCGCTGCACTTTTCCTGAAGCCATTCCTGAGTGAAGATGCAACTATCAGCGATGCAATGGTGGCAAGCGACAAGCTACTGCTTTCCCGCTTCTTCAAAGAACAACTTTGTGATGCTGGTTTTGAACAGGAACTCGCAAGAAAGGCTTGCCATAGTGCGGCCATTCTTGCAGCCAGTGCAAACATGATTGACGACAGCGAGGATGATCCAAAACAGATTTTGGCTACACTGCTTAAAGACCCTTCTCTCAGAGCTTACGCCCAGGTCAACGAACATCAAGGGTAACATGGTACACCAAGGAGGCAATGCAAGAGATCATCTATCTCTCCGCTCTCTCCCTTTCGATTCATAAGGGAATGTCCAATGCACAGAAGTATGTAAAAACCTTAATGGATGCAGAGACGGAAGCACTCTATAAACTTGATCGGCTTTTAGGGTAATCCCTACAGTTTGATTGACTTGCCAGAGTTGTTAAGATACTCTTGGAAGATATGAAGACGTGGATTAGTTATCTAGCTGCAACAGCCTTAGCGCTGGCTGCAACCCTATTATTCGGGGGGGATTCGACTGTTTTTCAGCAGCTGATGTACACCATTACTGCCTGTTCGTACAACTGGGTGGTTTTGTCTTGATTCCCTTGGTATTTTTTTTGGATTTTCTTCGGGAATTGCATCCCTGAGAAAAGATAGAAAAGGATTTGTCTTCAGTCGGACAACCATCCTTTGGAGCATATTCTCCACTGTGTTGCTTGCCATCTCGGGAGCTATCGTGTTTAGGGTATTCCCGACCTACTTCCCCCCCGCGAGCAGCAGCGCAGGAACTGATGCAACGTCCCTTTCAGTCCTTGCTCCGCAGTCCTTGTCCACACTCTTTGAATCATTACTTCCGATTAATCCTTCTATACCCTGGCAAGTGCTGAAAGTTTCCTACTTCCAGTAATTATCATTGCCTTGGTTTTTGGATATTTCCTGAAACCAAATGTTGAGGTGATCCGTCCAGCCTATGTAACGATGAACTCCTTGAGCGAGACAATGTTCCGCTTGACCCGCTCCTTTGCTATCGTAGGTCATCTTTTTGTTTTCTTTAGTGCTTCCTATTGGTTCAGCCATCTACAACAGGAAGGAACTATCTTCGTTGCTGGAAGGTTCCTATTGATGTTATTGAGTTCCACATTTGCCGTACTTGTTTTGGTACTCCCACTGCTTTTTGCCATTGCTACTCGGTTTAAAGTAAACCCATACCAAGTGCTCTACCGAATGCTGGCTCCCTCTTTAGCAGCACTGTTTACCGGAAGTATCTTCTTTTCCACTCCCATCAGCATTCCACTTTCCCGGCATAACCTCGGTTGTCAAAAACGGGTTAGCGCAACAGCCTTCCCGCTCTACACATTAATTGGCAGGGGGGGTGGTTCTGCATGATTGCAACCTTGAGCATTCTCAGTCTGTTGTATGCAGCAACTGCAACAATGCCAACTGACAAGGTCATTCTCATAGTTGCACTCACCAGTGCAATGTTCTCCTTTGCCAGCCCACTGTATCTCGGTTATGAGGTTTTTTTCATCTCCATCATAGCCCTGCAATTCCTGAAGATTGACCTCTATGGTGCTGAAATGACCTTGATTGCCCTTATGCCGATACTCAATGGCCTGGGGGGGATTCTCATTGACTCCTATATTGCTGCTTTTGGAGCTATGTATACCTGTCACCGGATGGGTGTACTGCTTGAAAGTGCCTACCGGGATATCCAGTAAGACGCTATGGGAAAGAATCTACGCTTCATATTTCTGGGAATCCAATCACTCATAACGCTGTTGCTCTCAATTGCAATTATCCATGCAATGGTGAGTTCATTACAGCAGCAACAGGGTGTCTGGTCCACAGCCCAGTCACATCTCCTACCATCCTTGATCCATCTCTGGGTTGCCTTGATTGCTGCGTTATTGCTCTGTTTTTTTCTATAGGGCAAATATAGGGGGGCTGAAGCACGGGTACTTCCCCCCCTACTGCTGCTTACGATCAGCTTGGGAAATGTAAAAATTCTCCCAGCATATCAGGCACTCACACAGATTTTCATCATCAGCTATGACCTTTCTGTCATCTACCACTTTTCACTGCTGTTTTCTTCGTTTCTGTTTCTTGCATTCCGGTATTTTCCAACAGACCATCAACCCAGTAAAACTTTGGCAGTATTCGTTCTTCGGTGCTGCCAGTGCCTTGATGCTCTCCATCCTAGTACCGGTGTCGGTTAATAGCCCTTCCTATCTATGGGAGGCAAAGATAACCAACAACCTCTTTCTAGGGATCTGTATTTTGATCAACGTGTTGGCAGTGACAACCTTTCTCATTGCCATGTTTGAAGAACACTTCAGTAGACAGAATTTTTCACGCTGTCTTGCTTTTATCTTGATGATCGTGGGAAACGCCATGGTAACCATTAGCCAGAACACCTTGTTCAACTTCCTCGGCCTCGCGCTCTATGTTGCCGGGACAAGCACCCTGATCCTGGTTACCAGGACGTATCACATCTGGACGTAGATTTAGCTAAATAGTGGTGTTATCGCCTCTTTCTTAACCAAAGCTTCCATCTCATCATCACTTGGCTTACTAATCGGTCCATGTGCTGCTTTGAGAATATGGGGGGGCAAGATGCGGATATCACCGGTACTGTTCAGGAAAACCTGCTCATTGGAAAGGACCCAGTGGACTGCTCTCTGGATGGAAGCCTCATCGGTAAGAGGATCATACCAGGTAGCATAGATCTTTTCCTTGTCTCCAAGTTCTCCCCCCCGCGCAAGACTCTTTATGGTCTGTACTGCAATTTCTCTCTCCTTACACACCTGGAAGAGCTTTTGGGTTTGCTCTCTATAGAACGAATTCTGCATCATGGTGTAGTTATAAGGTAGGAGGACTGAATCGAAATCATAGACTTCCAGACTTTTCAGATGTGCTGAAGGAGCTTCAACTCCATGGCCAGTTACACCAATGAAACGAACCAATCCCTGCTTTTTAGCCTCGATGGCAGCCTCCAAGGCACCCCCCCCTCGCTCATTGTGGTTTTCCACTCATCCGGCTCAACCAGGTAGTGAAGTTGCCACAAATCAATGTAATCGGTCTGAAGACGGGTAAGAGTCTCTTTCAACTCCTCCAAAGCCTCTTTCTTGGTACGTTTATTAGTTTTTGAAGCAAGGAAGAAGGATGAACGATGTTCCTTCATCCAAGGACCAATGCGCAACTCAGCGTCGCCATAGCTCCTGGCGGTATCGATATGGTTGATTCCATTATCAAGTAAAAGGCCCAACGTCTTATCAGCTTCTTTCTGGCTAACATCCCAAAATGCAGCAGCTCCAAAGAGCACCCTGCTTGAGGTATGACCGGTTTTTCCGAATGCTTTGTATTCCATTGTTTCCTCCCTTAAAAG
>JDSH01000018.1_pt1 | contig 85829 bp, 111 predicted proteins | sample 199451 | NCBI WGS metagenome assembly JDSH01 (sample SAMN02584198, study PRJNA231836) | bioreactor metagenome | isolation source: continuous culture bioreactor electron acceptor NO2- transfer2 day 38 after... | place: Germany: Bremen | reverse complement strand
CCACGCCTTCGGCTTGTCCGGGGGGGTTGGGCCGTGCCGCGCTGACGCGCGGCTTGGGGGGGCGCTGCCCCCCCCGTGCCAAGCCCATGCGGGCTTGCCCCCCCTCCCCCCCCGGGATATTTCCGGAAAGATGAAGAGGCGGGTTGCCGGGCCGCATTGCGCACGCCCCCCCTTGAACCGCGCGGCAAAAACCGCGACATAGGGCTGGAGTTATTAGGAGTTTCCATGGCCCTGCCCGTTCAGACCCAGGCCAAGTACTGGACCATTGCCGCCGCTTTCCTGATTGCCGCCCTGTGGTTTCTGGGCGATGTGATCCTGCCCTTCGTTCTGGGCGGAGCGATTGCCTATTTCCTTGACCCGGTGGCGGATCGGCTGGAGGAGGCGGGCTGCTCGCGGGTCTTGGCCACCGCAATCATTTCGGTCTTCGCGGTGGTGATCTTCATAATTGCAATCCTGTTGATCGTGCCGAGCCTGGTCAGCCAGGCGGTGTCTCTGGTCAATGTGGCCCCCCCGGACCTGTTCACCCAGTTGCAAGGTTTCCTGACCGAACGGTTCCCCCCCGATCTGATGGATCAGAACTCCACCCTGCGCCAGTCGCTGGGAGAGCTGGGGGGGCGCACCATTCAGGAACGTGGTGGCGAGTTGGTCAGCGCGGTGCTCGGATCAGCCATGGGGGGGATCATCAATGTGGTCGTGCTGATGGTAATCACCCCCCCGGTTGTGGCCTTCTATCTGCTGCTCGATTGGGACCGGATGGTGGCGCAGATCGACAAGTTGTTGCCGCGCGACCACGCGCCGACCATTCGCCGGATCGCCGCAGACATCGACGCCACCCTGTCGAGCTTCATCCGGGGGGGTCAGGGCACGGTCTGCCTGATCCTGGGCACCTACTACGCCGTCGCCCTGATGGTGATCGGGCTGCAATTCGGTCTGATCGTCGGCTTCATCGCCGGGCTGATCACCTTCATTCCCTATATCGGCGCGCTTGTCGGCGGGGGGGCTTTGGCCATCGGGCTGGGGGGGTTGTTCCAGTTCTGGGGGGGCGACTGGTGGACGCTGGCAGGCGTGGCGGCAATCTTCTTTGCCGGTCAGTTTCTTGAAGGCAATATCCTGACGCCGAAACTTGTCGGCAGCTCGGTTGGGCTGCATCCGGTCTGGCTGCTGTTTGCCCTGTCCGCCTTTGGTGCGCTCTTTGGCTTTGTCGGCATGCTTGTCGCGGTGCCCGTCGCTGCCTCCCTGGGCGTGATCGCACGTTTTGGTGTGGGACAGTACCAACAAGGGCGGCTTTACACAGGCATCGCTGGCAAGGGTGAGGCGGCGGACGACTGACATGGCCCGGCAACTGATCTTCGATCTGCCGCGCGTCCCGCGCAGGGGGGGCGTGGCGATTTTTTCGTAACCCATTCGAACGCCGCCGCCATGTCGACGGTTGAAGGCTGGCAGGGTTGGCCCAACCGCAAGCTGGTCCTGTCGGGGGGGCCGGAAGGGTCCGGCAAGACCCACCTGGCGCTGGTCTGGGCGAGATGACGGGCGCACAGCTGATCGCCGCTGCCGACCTTTGCGCGACCGACATTGCCACCTTGGCCGGCCAATCGGTCGTGGTCGAGGATGCCGACCAGATCGCGGGCACCCGCCCGGCAGAAGAAGCGCTGTTTCACCTGCACAACCTGGTGCTGGCCGAAGGCGGCCACCTGATGGTCACCGCCCGCACCCCCCCCAGTCGCTGGGGGGGGTTGGAGTTGCCCGACCTGCGAAGCCGCATGGAGGGCACGACCCTGACCCGCCTCGACGCGCCGGACGACATGCTGTTGTCCGCCGTGTTGGTCAAGTTCTTCGACGACCGGCAGATCATCGTGAACCACCCGCTGATCACCTACCTGGCGCGACGCATGGACCGGTCACTTGCGCAGGCCGCCCAACTGGTCGACCAGCTCGACCGCGCAGCCCTGGCCGAGCACAGCCCGATCACCCGCGCCTTTGCTGCCCGCATTCTGGACAAGACCTCGGAAACGGGCGCATAAATCCGCCGATCTTGATCCAGCGCAAGGGGGGGGAGCGGCAGGAAACGTCCTATCGTCACCTTCCCTTCACAATCCAGCACGATAAGGTCTTGTCATGACCAATGCCGACTTCCTCCATTCCGCTTTCCCCCCCGCCCCCCCGGTCGACCTGCCGGAGGCGGACACCGCCGGACCGCGCCGCTTCTTCAACCGCGAGCTGAGCTGGCTGAGCTTCAATTGGCGTGTGCTGGAAGAAGCCGAAAACCCCCCCCGCGTGCCGCTGCTGGAGCGGCTGCGGTTCCTGTCAATCAGCGCCACAAACCTTGATGAGTTCTACACCGTGCGCGTCGCGGGCCTGCGTGAGCTGATGCGCGAAGGGGGGGTGACGACGCCAGCTGCCGATGGCCTGTCGCCCGCAGAACAGCTGAAACTGATCAACGCGGATGCGCGCAATCTGATGGCCCGCCAACAGGGCACCTATGAAGTGCTGGCGACGGAAATGCAGGACAAGGGCATTACCATCTGCAACCGCAAGGACCTGACCGCCGAGGACCGCAAACACCTGGACGGCGTGTTCCTGCACCAGATCTTCCCGGTGCTGTCTCCGCTGGCCATTGATCCGGCGCACCCGTTCCCGTTCATCCCGAACACCGGGTTCAGCTTGGCGCTTCAACTGGAACGCAAATCCGACAAGCGCAAACTTCAGGCCCTTCTGCCGATCCCGCACCAGATTGATCGTTTCGTGCGCCTGCCTGCGCCCGAAGGCCAGGCGCGGTTCCTGCCGCTGGAAGAGGTGCTGCTGGAGTTCCTCGGTTCGCTCTTTCCCGGCTACGTGGAAAAGGGCAATTGCGCCTTCCGCATCCTGCGCGACAGCGACCTGGAACTGGAAGAAGAGGCCGAAGACCTGGTGCGCGAGTTCGAAACCGCCCTGAAACGCCGCAAGCGCGGCGAGGTGGTGCGCATGAAGCTTTCCACCGGCGCGCCTGCAGGCCTGCGCCGCATGATCCAGGAAGAGCTGCGCGTCACCGATGACGAGATTGTCGAGGTGGACGGGCTGATCGGCACCGCCGACCTGAAGGAACTGGTGCTGGACGAACGCCCGGACCTGCTGTGGCCCAGCTTTACCCCCCCACGCGTGCCCGAACGGGTACAGGACCACGAAGGCGACATGTTCTCGGCCATCCGCCAAAAGGACATGCTGCTGCACCACCCGTATGAGACCTTCGACATGGTGGTACGGTTCCTGAAACAGGCCGCCGTCGACCCGGATGTGGTGGCGATCAAACAGACGCTTTACCGCACGTCCCATGACAGCCCAATCGTCTCGGCGCTGTGCGAGGCGGCGGAGGACGGCAAATCCGTCACCGCCCTGGTCGAGCTGAAAGCGCGCTTTGACGAGGCCGCCAACATCCGCCAATCACGCCGCCTGGAACGCGCGGGGGGGGCGCATGTCGTCTATGGCTTCATGAACTACAAGACCCACGCCAAGATCTCGACCGTGGTGCGGCGCGAAGGCGACCGGCTGGTGACCTATACGCATTATGGCACCGGCAACTACCACCCGATCACGGCGCGCATTTACACGGACCTGAGCCTGTTCACTTGTGACGCCGCGCTGGGGGGGCGCGACGCGACACGGGTGTTCAACTACCTGTCGGGTTATGCCCAGCCCGATGCACTGGAGAATCTGGCGATTTCGCCCATTACCCTGAAACCGCGCCTGATCGAGATGATCGACCGCGAGATCGAGCACGCCGAGGCCGGCAAACCGGCCGAGATCTGGGCCAAGATGAACTCGCTGATCGAAAGCGATGTGATCAACGCGCTCTACAAGGCCAGCGCGGCAGGGGGGGTGAAGATCAGCCTTGTCGTGCGCGGCATCTGTGGCGTGCGGCCGGGCATCAAGGGCCTTTCGGAAAACATCCGGGTAAAATCCGTCGTCGGCCGCTTTCTGGAACATTCGCGCATCGTCTGTTTCGGCAATGGTCACGGGCTGCCCGCGAAGAAGGCGAAGGTCTATATCTCATCCGCCGACTGGATGGGGGGGCGCAACCTGAACCGGCGAGTCGAAACCCTGGTCGAGATCACCAATGCCACCGTGAAGGCACAGATCGTCAGCCAGATCATGGCGGCAAACCTGGCCGATGTGGCACAGAGCTGGGTCATGAACCCGGATGGCAGCTTTACCCGCCCGGATCTGGCAACAATCGAGCGCCCATTCAACTGCCACCGCTTCTTCATGGAATACCCGTCCCTGTCCGGACGCGGCTCGGCGGGCGCGTCTGACGTGCCGGAATTGACACATTCGGAAGATTGATTTTCCTGGGCCCGTTGGGCAGGGTGTGAGCGGTAAGTCGGGGGGGGTGATCATGGACGGAAACACCGAAGAATGGGGGGGGCCTTTCGGCCGCCCCCCCCTGTTCGACGATCCTTCGGCACGGGCCCTGTCGCGCGTGGGGGGGGTTGTCGATGTGGGGGGGTCGAACTCGGTCCGCATGGTGGTCTTCGACGGCGCGGCGCGGTCACCTGCCTATTTCTACAATGAAAAGATCCTCTGCGGTTTGGGCACCGGTCTGCGCGAAACAGGCCATCTGCACCCGGAAGGTCGGGAACGGGCACTGGCGGCGATCAAACGCTTTCAACTGATTGCCAAGGGTATGCGCCTGGCCCCCCCGCTGACCGCCGTCGCCACCGCCGCCGTGCGCGACGCCACGGACGGGCCGGAATTTCGCGAGGACATCCTGCGCGAGACCGGGTTGGAGCTTTACGTCATCGACGGCGAGGAAGAGGCGCGGCTGTCCGCACAAGGCGTTCTGCTGGGATGGCCCGACGCGCGCGGGTTGATGTGTGACATCGGCGGTTCGTCTCTGGAACTGGCCGAAATCACCGGCGGCGACGTGGGCAAGCGTGTGACCTCGGAACTGGGCCCGTTGAAACTGGCCGGTCTGCCGGGTGGCAAGAAAGGCCTGAAGGCCGAGATCGCCCGCACCGTGGACGCCCTGGCCGAAGAGATGGGCACGGATCACAAACGCCTGTTCCTGGTTGGCGGATCCTGGCGTGCCATTGCCCGGCTGGACATGGAGCGGCGGGGGGGCTACCCGCTGACCGTGCTGCATGAATATCGCATGACACCCAAGTCACTGGCGCAAACCCTGAAATGGATCGAAAAGGTGGACCTGGAGGAAGTACGCCAACGCACCGGCACCTCCTCGGCCCGCATGGCGCTGGTGCCGATTGCCGCGCAGGTGCTGAAACGACTGGTCCGCGTCTTCCGCCCGAAGGAAATCGCCGTCAGCTCCTACGGCATTCGCGAGGGTATGCTGTATGAGCAGATGCCCGACCGATTGCGCAGGCGCGACCCATTGATCGAAGCCTGTTACTTTGCCGAGAAGAAGGACGCGCGCAATCCCGCTTCGGCAAGGCGCTCTTCACCTTCCTCGGGCCGCTTTACAAATCCGCCAGACCGGCCGAACTGCGCCTGGTCAAGGCGGCCTGCCTCTTGCATGACGTCAGCTGGCGCGCGCACCCGGATTACCGGCATGAGGTCTGTTTCGACAATGCCACGCGGGCAAACCTGGGTGGGCTGACCCATGAGGAACGCGTGTTCCTGGGGGGGGTGGCGCTCTTGCATCGCTACAAAAATTCGCGTGAGGGGGGGTCCCGGTTTGAGGAACTGTTTTCTATCCTGACAGACGAGGCCTGCGCCCGCGCCGAAGCCCTGGGCAAGGCGATGCGCTTCGGCGCGATGTTTGCGGTGGATGCTCCGCAGGACAAGGCCGAACTGAGGTGGTTCCCGAAAAAACGAGAGCTGCATCTGCACCTGGACAAGCAGGCGGTGGACCTTTTTGGCGAAGTGGCGCAGGCGCGGTTCCAGTCTCTGGCAGATGCTTTGAACGCCGAGGCCACGGTCAAGACGCGGCGCTAGGGCCGCGCACGCCGGATTTGGTGCTGCAAATCCGGATCACCGCGCGCAGCGCGGCCACCGGCATCAATTCTTTTCGAAAAGAATTCGCAGAGGCATGCCCTCCCGCCCCCCCCGGCCTGCGCCTTCGGCTTGTCCGGCGTTGGGGGGGGTCGCCAGTTTCGCATCGCGAAACTGGCGGACTCTGACAGCGGGTTTCACTAGGAGAGGCCACCGCCAGTTGCCGGTGTTGACCTAGGGCTTTGCCCCCCCCGGCCTGCGGCCTCCCCCCCCAGGATATTTTCGGAAAGGAAAAAAAAGAGGATCAAAGATCCACTTCGCCGTCCGTTGCGGGGGGGTCAATCGGGGGGGTTCTGCGGCGGATGATGATATCGCCGTTGGGCAGTCGTTCGGGTGGATGGTAGGCGCTGAGGTCGCCCAGTTGGTCAACCAGCTCCTGCCAGCCCTCGGCCATCGGTTCAAGTTCCGCCGCGAGGCCTTCCAGCAACAGGCCGAAGCCCTCGCGCAGCAGTTCGCCACCGCGCTCCAGATCGGGATTGGTGGTTTCCTCGGCCATGACCGGCAAGGTCGTCAGCGCCAGCACGGCGCCCAGAAGGGGGGGTGTGCGTGTCTGTTTCATGCCCCCCCCAATATGGGGGGGCCGCTGGCGTCAAAGTGCCAGATCAACACTGACCGGAAAATGGTCGCTGGCTGTCAAAAGCGCCTCGCGCAGCTCGGGCGTCTGGTAGCAGACAGGGTCATCGAACGGATGCCAGATGCGCCATTTGGGCCCCCCCAGCGCGCAGAGATCCTCGGACAGCATGACATAGTCCAGCAGCACTTGCAGATAGCGCTTTTCGGACGAGATAAAGAAGCGTGCGGTCACCGGGCTGGGCCCGACCCGGCGGGTCAGGGCCATACGCGCGTGCGGGTCATGCAGTTTGACGGCACCGTCCTCGCCCAACACGACCTCGACCCCCCCGGAGCGACCGAACAGCTTCTCATATTCATCCAGCCCCCCCGGACCATCGTTGAAATCGCCCAGAACGATCAGGCTGTCACCGGCTGCCAGGTGTTGTTCGATCCGCTGGCGCAGCCAGATGCATTGCGCCATCTGCTTGCGGCGGTTCTGGATCGCAAGTCGCATGACCTCGGCCGGGCCGCGCGCGCCGTGGGGGGGCGCCTTGGATTTCACATGCACGCCAATCATGCGCAACCGGCGACCGGTTTCCTTCACCGTCAGGTCCAGCTCCAGCGGTGGTTTCGAGAAGGTAATCAGCTCAGGGTCCGCATCCACATCCACATCCCAGCGAAACACCCCCCCGTCGAACCGCGGCGCGTCAGAGGTGCCCTTCTTGCCGGTTTCATGCCCTTGCGGGTCATGCGCAACCTCCAGCACATCGGGATTGTAGAGCAGCGCGATCTCCTGCTGGGTGTCGTTGCGAAAGCCCAGGATCGCCTTGCGGGCGCGCAGCCCGTATTTGTGCGCGAAAGCCTCGAGCGCCCGCACGGTATCGCGCTTGCGATTGTCATCGGGGGGGGCCTCGATCACCATCACGGCGTCCGCGTCCAGGGCAGTGAACACAATGCCCAGGGCCGCCAGTTGCTCAGCCCGTTTGACATCATGTCGCCCGGACCACTCCATGTCCTCCAACAGATGCCCGCCATCGTCGAAAAGGCTGTTGAACCATTCGACATTATAGGTGGCGATACGCATCAGACACGCCCTTCGCTGATCTCTTCCCAGGCGCGATTGACGGCGATCAGGCGCTTTTCGGCCAGTTTGATCGCCTCTTCGGGCACGCCGCGCGCAAGCATGCGGTCGGGGGGGTGGCTTTCGCGCACTTCGGCGCGCCAGACACGGCGGATGTCCTCCACCGGAGTATCCGGCGAGACCCCCCCCAAAACCTCATAGGGGGGGTCCGGATGTTCATCTGGCACGAAGCGCGAGCGCAATTGGCGGAAGCTTGCTTCGCTCATGCCAAAGATCTCGGCGATGCGGGCCAGGAACTCATTCTCGGCCGGGTGATATTCGCCATCGGCCACGGCGATGAAGAACAGGCCTTCCATCAAGTCGCAGAGCGGTTTGTCATCCCCCCCTGCAAACATGGCCGCAACGCGGGCGGCGTATTCCTCGAACCCGGCCACATCGGTGCGCGCCAGGTTGAACACGCGCGCGGCGTTCTTTTCCTCGGCCTGCGGAATCGAAAAGACCTCGCGAAAGGCCGAAACCTCGTCACGGGTCACCTGCCCGTCGGCCTTGGCCATCTTGGCCCCCCCAAGCGCAATCACGGCAATGGCAAAACCGGCGGTGCGTTCAGGCGGCGTGCGCAGGTGCGAAAACACATCCGACAGGCTTTCGCCCTTGGACAGGGCGGCCAGGGCATCAGATATGCGGGACCAGAGCGACATGGGGGGGATTGTTTACCGGTGTTTTGGCTGGAATCACAGAAACTTCTGCATGAGCACAAGATCGTGCCAGCGATCAAATTTGAAGCCAACCTCGGGCAATACGGCAACCTTGGTGAACCCCCCCAGCGCGGCGTGGAATTCTTCGGCCCCCCCCGGGTTTGAGCCGGACACCCCCCCCGCGATCAACGAATGCACAGTCTGCGCACGGGCGGTGTCTTCAAGCCGGGCCATGAGCGCACGGCCCATTCCCCCCCGTCCGCGTGCCTGCGGCGCAAGCATGATCGAATGCTCCTTGGTGTGCGCATAACCGACGCCAGACCGAAAGGGCGCGAAAGCGGTAAAACCCAGAACTTTCCCGTCCTCTTCGGCGACAAGGAAAGCATCGTAGTCATCAATCGCTTCGCCGACCTCATCCAGCGTCTTTTCCACACTGTTGAACGTGATCAGTGTCTCGCGCAGAGCGAGGTTCCACAAAGCCTGGATTGCCGCCGCATCATCCTGTGTGGCCGGGCGGATCACCTGAGCACCTTGCGCCCGGTGGGCGTATCAATCTCGGCATGAAAGGTAACCTCGGGCGCTTCTGTCAGGGTGATGCGCCCATCGTCCAGGAAAGGGTGCAAGGCGACCTTCAACGCTGCGGCCTCCGGATGGGTGATGATCACGCTGGCCAGGCGGCAATCGCTGGCCGGCAGAACCTCGCTTGCGCGCTTGCCGCGCCACTCGATCAAACCGGGAAAGGCCCCCCCGCCGAACGGGTAATTGCCGCTGGGTGGTATGGCCATCTGCCAGCGCATCTCACCCCCCCGGCTGAGCGCCTCTTCATTGCCCGCGCCAACTGGTGCGCGGTGCAGCGCCTCGCTTAGAGAATTCACACGCATGACCCAATTTGTCAGCCGCGCATCCCCCCCGGTAAAATAGTCCAAATCGAACATTCGCGGCAAATCGGGCCCCCCGCCGCCTGCGGGTCGACCGCAATTACCTCAAGGTAACAGTCCGGCCCCCCCAGCGAGAGCAGCCGATTATGGGTGCCCGTGCGCACGTGTTGACCGCCACCGGACATGGGCACGCCCAGCGTCTGCTCTACATAGTCCACGCCTTCCTCAAGCGTCGCAGAAGAGATGACGATGTGATCGAATTCGGCCAGGGACATGGGGGGGCACCTCCTGACCAGAGGCTGAACGCAAAAACGCCCCCCCCTTGCAAGGGGGGGGCGTTTTCCGTCTGGTTGCATCCGCCGCTTACGAGCGGATGATATCCATGATGTGCTGGGCGGCCTCAGGGATATTGGTACCCGGCCCGAAGATCGCCTTCACGCCGTTTTCATAGAGGTAGTCATAATCCTGCTGCGGAATGACCCCCCCGCCGCAGATGACGATGATATCTTCCGCGCCTGATCTTTCAGCGCCTTGACCAGCTGCGGGGGGGCCAGGGTCTTGTGACCAGCCGCCTGCGAGGAAATGCCGACGATATGCACGTCATTGTCGACGGCGTCCTGGGCGGCCTCTTCCGGGGGGGTCTGGAACAGCGGACCCACGTCGACGTCAAAGCCGATGTCGGCGAAGGCAGTGGCGATGACCTTGGCACCACGGTCGTGGCCGTCCTGACCCATCTTGACCACCAGCATACGCGGGCGACGGCCCTCGGCCTCGGCAAAGTCTTCAACCGATTTCTGGATCGCCGCGAAGCCTTCATCGCCTTCATACGCGGCCCCCCCGTAGACGCCAGCCAGGGTCTTCACTTCGGCGCGGTGGCGGCCGAATTCCTTCTCCATCGCCATGCTGATTTCTCCAACAGAAGCGCGGGCGCGGGCGGCCTCGACCGCAGCGCCCAGCAGGTTACCACCCTCTTTCGCGCAACGGGTCAGCTCATCCAGAGCGGCCTGGCAGGCGGCCTCGTCACGGGTGTCGCGGATCTGGGCCAGGCGCGCAACCTGTGCGTCGCGCACCGCCATGTTGTCCACATCGAGGATTTCGATTTGGTCTTCTTTTTCAAGCTTGTACTTGTTCACGCCGACGATCACCTCGTCGCCGCGGTCAATGTTGGCCTGACGCTTGGCGGCGCTTTCTTCGATGCGCAGCTTGGGCATGCCCGATGCCACGGCCTTGGTCATGCCGCCCATCTCTTCGACTTCCTGCATCAGGGCCCAGGCCTGATCGACCAGCTCGGCGGTCAGACTTTCGACGTAATAGGAGCCCGCCAGCGGATCGACCACATTGGTCACGCCGGTTTCTTCCTGCAGGATGATCTGCGTGTTACGTGCGATCCGGGCCGAGAACTCGGTCGGCAGCGCGATGGCTTCGTCCAGCGCGTTCGTGTGCAGCGACTGGGTGCCGCCCAGCACCGCCGACATCGCCTCATAGGCAGTGCGGATCACGTTGTTATACGGGTCCTGCTCCTGCAAGGACACGCCCGAGGTCTGGCAGTGGGTGCGCAGCATCTTCGAGCGTTCGGACTTGGCGCCAAACTCGGTCATGACGCGATGCCACAGCAGGCGCGCGGCGCGCAGCTTGGCGGCTTCCATGAAGAAGTTCATGCCGATGGCGAAGAAGAAGCTCAGGCGACCTGCGAACTTGTCCACGTCCATGCCCGCCTCGATCGCCGCGCGCACATATTCGCGGCCATCGGCCAGCGTATAGGCGAGTTCCTGCACCAGGTTCGCGCCCGCTTCCTGCATGTGGTAGCCGGAGATCGAGATCGAGTTGAACTTGGGCATCTCGTTCGAGGTGTACTCGATGATGTCCGAGATGATCCGCATCGACGGTTCGGGCGGGTAGATATAGGTGTTGCGCACCATGAATTCCTTCAGAATGTCGTTCTGAATGGTGCCCGCCAGCAGCGACTTGTCATGGCCCTGTTCTTCACCCGCAACGATGAAGCTCGCCAGGATCGGAATGACTGCGCCGTTCATGGTCATCGAGACCGAGACCTTGTCCAGCGGAATGCCGTCAAACAGGATTTTCATATCCTCGACCGAGTCAATCGCCACGCCCGCCTTGCCGACGTCGCCGACCACGCGCGGGTGGTCCGAGTCATAGCCGCGGTGGGTCGCCAGGTCGAAGGCGACCGACACACCCTGCTGACCGGCGGCCAGATTCTTGCGGTAAAACGCGTTCGATTCCTCGGCAGTCGAGAAACCGGCATATTGCCGGATCGTCCAGGGACGGCCCGCGTACATAGTGGCCTTCACGCCACGGGTGAACGGGCCCACACCGGGCACACCGCCCATGTGGTCAAGGTCGGCAGTGTCCTCGGCCGTGTAAAGCGGCTTGACGTCAATGCCTTCCAGCGTGTTCCAGGTCAGGTCCTCCAAAGGCCGCCCACGCAGCTCCTTTTCGGCCAGTTCCTTCCAGGTTTTGATGTCGCTCATCTTTCCCTCTCTTCTGCCCGTGTCAAAACGAGCCCTTTGTCCTGCGGACGTCCCATCCTATATCTGAGGAACAGGAGGCCCCCCCATGTTCATACGTGCCGCATTGATCAGCTTGATAACCGCCCTGCCCGCATTTGCGGTTGACGGATCGGATACGCCGTGGGTGCCCGAACCGGCGGGCGACCATGAATTATCGGAATACCAATGGGTTAGCCGGGTACTGGTCGTCTTCGCCGACACCCCCCCCGCCGACCCACGTTTCATCCAGCAGATGGAAGCCGTCGCGGATAATCCCGAGGCCCTGATCAACCGTGACGTGGTCGTGATCACAGATACCGACCCGGCCGCCATGAGCCCGATCCGAACCGCGCTGCGCCCGCGCGGCTTTGCCTTCGTGCTGATTGGCAAGGACGGGGGGGCGCGGTACCTGCGCAAACCGGGGGGGCCGTGGTCGTTACGAGAGCTGACACGCTCGATCGACAAGATGCCCCCCCTGCGCCAGCAGGAACTGCGGGATTCTCGTAGCAAATAGGTCCCGCCCATCAGACTGGCTCCCCCCCGGCTATGAAGATCACGACCCGCTCCGCGCGATCCAACAGGAACGCGCCGCCCAGCTGGCTGTCGTAGCCCAGCAGGTTCCCCCCCGGCCCCCCCTCCAGCGCCCGCCGAATGCGTCGCGAAGTGTCCTCATCCAGCAATTGCCGACAAGCGCGGCCGCGGCCAGCGCCTGTTTGCCCAACGCGCCATCCCCCCCCGACAGCAGCATGACCTCGGCCAGATCACGCGGTGGCACGGTGTCGTTGCGCACCGCCGCCAGGCCGCTGATGCGATATGTCGCCTGCGCCTCATAGGGGGGGTCCGAATGCACCGTCAGAGCCTCGCTGACCACATCGTCCGTGGCCCGAAACACCGCCGCGTGGCAGCGGAGTTTCTGTTCATGATAAAGCGTGTCGCCCAGGGCGAAGAACACCCCCCCGAGCCGGTCGCGCAGGGCCGCTTCCTTGCTGCACCCGCCCAGCGTCAGCGCCCCCCCTGCCAGAAGGCAGGCCACCGACGCGGTGCGGACAGGATATGCGGCCCCCCCGGCGAACATGCGCTTATTCGAACTCCATGATCACTTCGTCGACCGCCAGGCTGTCGCCCGCGCCCGCGTTGATCTTCGACACCTTGCCCTTCTTCTCGGCGCGCAGGATGTTTTCCATCTTCATCGCCTCGATGGTGCAAAGGGCCTGGCCTTCCTGGACCTCATCGCCGACCTCGACATCGACCTTCACCACCAGACCCGGCATCGGGCAAAGCAGCATCTTGGAGGTATCCGGCGCGACTTTCTCAGGCATCAGCGAGGCCAGTTGCGCCTGGCGCGGGGGGGTGCGCACATGCACGTCCATATCGGCACCACGGGTGCGGATGCGGAACCCGCCCGGGATCTTGCCCGTCTTCAGCACCAGCGGTTCGCCATCCACCATCAGGGTGGCCAGATGGTCGCCCGGCGTCCAGTCCGAGGTCACGCGCATTGACGAGCCGTCAATGAAGCGAATGGTCGACCCGTCCTGGTCGGCGTCGATTTCGACCTCGAAGCTTTCGCCCTGGGCCGTGACGCACCAGTGGCTGCCGACACGGCGTTCGTGGTTGTCCATACGGCCCGACACGCGGGTGCGGCGGATTTCGGCCACGCGGTGCATCGCGGCAGCGGCGGCGGCCACGCGTTGCAGGTCACCTTCGGGCAGGGTCACACCCTCGAAGCCTTCGGGATACTGTTCTTCGATGAAGGCGGTGGTCATGTCGCCCGAGATGAAAATCGGGTGATCCATGACGGCGGACAGGAAGGGCAGGTTGTGACCGATACCCTCAAGTTCAAAACTGTCCAGCGCGATACGCATGGCCTCGATCGCCTCGTCGCGGGTCGGGGGGGCCAGGTGCAAAGCTTGGCGATCATCGGGTCATAGTACATCGAGATCTCGCCGCCCTCGTAGACGCCGGTGTCATTACGCACGGCGGTCGGGCCGGTCGGGGGGGCCTCACCCTGCCATTTGCCGTTCACCTGCAGGGGGGACCCGCCGCGATTTCCGCTGGCGGGCGGTAGCGCGACAGGCGACCGATTGACGGCAGGAAGCCGCGATAGGGGGGGTCTTCGGCATAAAGGCGGTTTTCAATCGCCCAGCCGGTCAGTTTCACGTCGTCCTGGGTAATGGTCAGCTTTTCGCCAGCCGCCACACGGATCATCTGTTCGACCAGGTCGACACCCGTGATCAGCTCGGTCACCGGGTGTTCCACCTGCAGGCGGGTGTTCATTTCCAGGAAGTAGAAGTTCTTGTCGCCATCGACGATGAACTCGACCGTCCCGGCGCTGGCATAGTCCACGGCCTGGGCCAGGGCCACGGCCTGTTCGCCCATCGCCTTGCGGGTGGCTTCGTCCAGGAAGGGCGACGGGGGGGCCTCTTCCACGACCTTCTGGTTGCGACGCTGGATCGAACATTCGCGCTCGCCCAGGTAGATGCCGTTGCCGTGGCCGTCGCACAGGACCTGGATTTCGATGTGACGCGGCTGGGTCACGAATTTTTCGATAAAGATACGGTCGTCACCGAAGCTGTTGGCGGCCTCGTTCTTGGAGGACTGGAACCCTTCGCGCGCCTCCTGGTCGTTCCAGGCAATGCGCATGCCCTTGCCGCCACCCCCCCCGGCGGAGGCCTTGATCATCACCGGATAGCCGATCTGGTTCGAGATCTTCACGGCTTCCTCGGCGTCTTCGATCAGGCCCATGTAGCCGGGCACGGTCGAGACTTCGGCATCCTGGGCGATCTTCTTCGAGGTGATCTTGTCCCCCCCCATGCTCTCGATCGCACCAACCGGGGGGGGCCAACGAATGCCACGCCTTCCGCTGCCAGCGCCTCGGCGAATTTCGAGTTCTCCGACAGGAAGCCGTAACCGGGGGGGTGTACCGCCTGAGCGCCGGTCTGGCGAATGGCATCCATCACCTTGTCGATGACGATATAGGACTGGTTGGCGGGCGGCGGGCCGATGTGCACGGCTTCATCCGCCATTTTCACATGCAGCGCATTGCGGTCGGCATCCGAATAGATCGCCACCGTCTTGATGCCCATCTTGCGGGCGGATTTGATCACCCGGCAGGCGATCTCTCCGCGGTTGGCAATCAGGATCTTGTCAAACATGTCCCGGTCCTTTCGTCTTGGTTTCTTGGCACCCAGGCAGCCCTGAGCGCATGTGCAAACGGAAAACGCCACCCGGGCCCCCCCTCAGGGCCTGGATGGCGTTTCCATGAGTTTCAGTGCCGCACGTGGCGGCGGTGTTCAGGCCTGCAACCGGATCAGTTGCAGATTTCGAGCCCCCCCACGTCGTCACAGAGCGCGCCTGCGCCCGCGCCGATGACGGCTCCGGTAATGAGGTTTCCGCTCGTGGCGCGCGCCACGACAGCGCCCGCAGCGGCACCTGCGCCGGCGCGCTGCATGTCGTTCCACTGGCATCCCGCCAGAGTGATTGCGGCACAGGCCGCCAGTGCGATTGTCTTGAACTGCATCGTTTTCTGCCTCGTTGGACGTTTTTCTTATACCCCCCCCTTGATACAGCATTTCCGCCGGGCAGAAAAGTGCCTGATCCGTTCAACACACGAACGGACCAGGCATAAGGGGGGGAAGGGTAACGGTTTTGACTAAACCGGACGGGGGGGAGCCGGGATGTAGCCCCCCCCGCCACATCAACGAGATAACCCTGCCCTGCGCCCGCAGCATAGCCCACCGCCTGAGCGGGCAGGATTTGAGCCGGATTCTGCTCAAAGCTGTAGGGTGCGAGCGGGAACATGCCTAATACCCCCCCCTCGATCGCGTCCGGGAATGAGGCGCGGGCGCGATCCACGTCGATCACCAGAAGCGCCTCGTAGCTTTCCGGATCGAACGGATCTTCGGCGGCCACAACCTCACGGCCGAACAGCCAGGACAAGCGCCCGGCATCCAGATTGCCACGTTCGAAAGGTTGGTCGCCGAAATACTCCCACAGGGCCTGCATGAAGCCCGCGTCGCGCGCCGGTCGGCCGGTTTGCGGTCGGCGTAACGCTCGCGCGAAATCAGGGGGGGGTAGCCCCCCCCTTCTTGTTGTCGCGGCGAATGGTGAATTGGTAATCGGTTCCGGGCAGACGCCCTGGGAACCCACGATGTTTCAGCATGGGCGGCCTCCTTGTAACTGCGAGGCCGCCCAAATTGTCAGTGGCTTAGCCGTTTGTCGAGCCCGGAGTGTTGCCACCGCGCGGTTGATCCTGCTCGCCAGAGCCAGGCTGACGCTGTTGCTGCGGGATCGGAATGCACAGGGTCGGATCATTGGGCGAGCCGCCATAGCCCGACGGGCAGCACGGATCATCGCCCGACTGCGAACTTGCCCCCCCCGTGATGTCATTCCCACCACGCCCATAGCCGACAGGGCAATCGCCGCCCCCCCCGCTTCCTCTGCCGTATTTGTCGAAGACAGGTTCGGGATAGACGGCGCGCACAGGCTCCGGTTCGGACGCACAGGCCGAGAGCGCCAACACACCGGCAACACCGGCAAGCGCAAGAAGTCGATTAAACATAGTACCCTCCGTGAAGAAACGCCTTGAATGGGTTCACGGTAGAGCAACTTGCGCCATTTACCACAAAAACCCGCCGCAGTTGCGCGATTTTGAGCCGTTTCTCGCCGATTTTGGGCCATCTTTACACAGAAAGATCGCATCAGAACCCCCCCTCCCAGACGCAATTGCCGTGATCGGGGGGGCGGTAGGCTTCGAAGAATTGCGTCGCCTCGGGATCGGCAAGGCCAAAGGGGGGGATTGGGCGGTCACTAAGGCTTATGATGATCTTTACCGGTGCCTGATCGCCAGCGTTCAGGCGCGGCAATACGAAGGCCTCGCACAGATGGGCCATGTCGGCTTCGGCTTCGGGAAAGCCCAGCGCATTCCCCCCCTCCCGCGCGATGGCGGGAGCCACAAAGCGGAAACGAGCGACGCGTGCCGGGTTTTCACCGGACCAGATCTCGTCCTGGAAAGTGACCTCCTGTCCCGACGGCACCGCAATCTGCGCCATCAAAGGCATCGGCAGGACAGACAGGCCCAACAGCGCCAACACAGCCCGCCACCGCCCCCCCGAAGCGCGTTTGGCGACACAGCCCGTTGGCCGGGTAAACGTCCCCCCCGGCCGCACGGAAAGTGCAGGGTATCTGTGCATTGCATGCATGGGCCTGACGGTGTCCTTCAGCCTGTCTTACAGCGGAATGTTGTCGTGTTTCTTCCAGGGGGGGTTCGTCAGCTTCTTGTTGCGCAGGCTGGCGAAGGCGCGGCTGACCCGAAGACGGGTCGAACGCGGCTGAATCACCTCGTCGATAAAGCCCTTTTCGGCCGCCACGAACGGGTTGGCGAAACGGTCTTCGTAATCGGCGGTGTGCTGCGCGATCTTTTCGGCATCGCCCAGATCGGCACGGTGCAGAATCTCGACCGCGCCCTTGGCACCCATCACGGCGATCTCGGCGGTCGGCCAGGCATAGTTGAAGTCGCCGCGCAGGTGCTTCGACGCCATAACGTCATAGGCACCACCATAGGCCTTGCGGGTGATCACGGTGACCTTCGGCACGGTGGCTTCGCCATAGGCGAACAGCAGCTTGGCACCATGTTTGATGACCCCCCCGCCGTATTCCTGGCTGGTACCGGGCAGGAAGCCGGGCACGTCAACCAGGGTCAGGATCGGAATTTCGAATGCATCACAGAAGCGCACGAAACGCGCGGCCTTGCGCGAGCTGTCGATGTCCAGACACCCGGCCAAAACCATCGGCTGGTTCGCCACCACGCCCACGGTCTGACCTTCCAGACGCATGAAACCGGTGATGATGTTCTTGGCGTAGTCTTCCTGGATCTCGTAGAAATCGCCTTCATCGGCGATCTTGGCGATCAGTTCCTTCATGTCATAGGGCGTGTTCGGGTTGTCCGGCACCAGTGTGTCCAGGCTTTCCTCGATCCGGCCCGGCTCGTCGAAGAAGGGGGGGCGCACCGGCGGTTTTTCACGGTTGTTGAGCGGCAGGAAATCGACAAGGCGACGCACTTCCGACAGGGCCTCGACATCATTTTCAAACGCACCATCGGCGACCGAGCTTTTCCTGGTGTGAGTCGAAGCGCCGCCAAGCTCCTCGGCCGTCACGACCTCGTTGGTCACGGTCTTCACCACATCGGGGGGGCCGGTCACGAACATGTAGGAGGTGTCTTTGACCATGAAAATGAAGTCGGTCATCGCGGGCGAATACACGGCACCGCCGGCACAGGGTCCCATGATGACGGAGATCTGCGGCACCACACCCGAGGCCATGATATTGCGCTGGAACACTTCCGCGTATCCGGCCAACGAGGCGACACCTTCTTGGATCCGCGCCCCCCCGCCCGAGTCGTTGATGCCAATGACCGGCGCGCCGTTCTGCATCGCCATGTCCATGATCTTGCAGATCTTTTCGGCATGGGTTTCTGACAGCGAGCCGCCGAAGACGGTGAAGTCCTGACTGAACACATAAACCATGCGACCGTTGATCGTGCCCCCCCAGCCAGTCACAACACCGTCACCGGCGGGACGGTCTTTTTCCATGCCGAATTCGGTGCAGCGGTGAGCCTTGAACATGTCGAACTCTTCAAAGCTGTCCTCGTCCAGCAGCAATTCGATCCGCTCACGGGCCGTCAACTTGCCCTTGGCGTGCTGACTGTCGATGCGACGCTGACCGCCGCCCAGGCGGGCCTTTTCACGGCGGGCTTCAAGTTCGAGATTGATATCTTTCATCTGGCGGCACTCCTTGATTTCAAGGCAAACTAGCCGCAATACGCGCGCGCAGAAAGGAAAAAGGCGCGAATTTGCAAACAATTGGCAAGTCTCGATCTGCAAATTGCAAATTAGCAAATATCGACCGGCTGGACAAAATTGCCAAAGCCGCTTACGCCTTTGCCATGGCAGATTTACCCGCCACCCGGTTCCTGGACCCCCCCAGAACACCTCCGCATGTCGCCACGCTGACCCTCATCGTGGCCGCAGGCGCGCTATCAATGAACGTGTTCTTGCCCGCCCTGCCCGCCATGTCCAGCCATTTCGCGGTGGACTACCGCGTCATGCAGCTTTCGGTCGCGCTTTACCTGGCAATGAACGGGCTGTTGCAAATCGTCGTTGGTCCGATCTCGGACCGGTTCGGCCGTCGTCCGGTGATCTTGTGGAGCTTCGTGCTGTTCCTCCTGGCCACCATAGGCTGTATCTTCGCCCCCCCGAACATTCAGGTCTTTCTGGCATTTCGCATGGGTCAGGCGGTGATCGTTGGCGGCATGGCCATCAGCCGCGCCGCAATCCGCGACATTCATCCGCCGGACCAGGCGGCGTCCATGCTGGGCTATGTGACCATGGGCATGTCTGTCGTGCCGATGATCGGCCCCCCCGCATTCGGCGGCGTCCTGAACCAGACACTTGGCTGGCAGTCGGTCTTCTGGATGCAGTTCATTCTGGCCGGCCTGGTGCTGGCCCTTGCCTGGCGCGACATGGGCGAGACGTTCACCCGCCGCGAGGGCGGTTTGCGGCACAGTTTCGCGAGTACCCCCCCGAACTGCTGCTGTCACCGCGTTTCTGGGGGGGTTATTGCCTGGCCGCCGCCTTCGCCTCGGGTGCCTTCTTCGCCTACCTGGGCGGCGCACCCTTCGTCGCCTCGGACATTTACGGCATGGATAGCGCGACGATGGGCATCTATTTCGGCGCACCGGCTTTGGGCTATTTCCTGGGCAACTACCTGTCCGGCCGTTATGCGGTGCGCGTCGGCGTGAACAGTATGATTGCCTGGGGGGGTGGCACGGTGTCTACCCTTGGCATGATCCTTTCGCTGGCGATCTTCTACGCCGGTTTTGCCACCGCCGAGGTCTTCTTCGGCTTCATGACCGTGGTCGGCGTTGGCAACGGGCTGGTCCTGCCCAGTGCAAACGCAGGCATGTTGTCGGTGCGCCCGCAGCTTGCGGGCTCCGCCTCGGGCCTGGGTGGGGGGGCGATCATGATCGGCGGCGGCGCGGCGCTGTCGGCCTATACCGGCTGGTTGCTGACCCCCCCCGAAACCGGGGGGGCCTTTCCCCCCCTGATCTGGATCATGCTGCTCAGCTCCGCCGCCTCGATCCTGGCGATCCGCGCCGTGGTGCGCCGCGAACGCCGCCTGTAGGCTTGCGGGCCAGGCTTTGCAAATGCTACGCCTAGACCAGCAAATCCTGCAAAGGAGCCCGCCATGGCGACCCAGAAACTCTATGCCGGCGTCAAGCTGCGCGAACTGCGCACACGGTTGGGGGGGCTGACCCAGAAAGCCTTTGCCGAAAAGCTGGGCGTTTCCCTGCCCTATCTGAACCAGATGGAAAACAACAACCGCCCGGTCTCGACCGGCGTTGTTCTGGCGCTGGCGCAGGAGTTTGGTTTCGATGTGGCCGAGCTGTCCACCGGGGGGGATGCCGAGAGGCTGGTGACCGACATGCGCGAAGCACTGGCCGATCCCATCTTTACCGACACCCCCCCGCCTCTGGCCGATTTGCGCCTTGCGGCCTCGAACGCGCCAGCGCTGGCCCGCGCCTTTCTGGCCCTGCACCGCGCCTATCGGCAGAACCATGAACGCCTGGCATCGCTGGACGAGGCCCTGGGACGCGAGGGATCATCGGTCCAAGCGAGCCCCCCCTGGGAAGAAGTGCGCGATTTCTTTCACTATTGCGACAACTACATTGATGCGGTTGATCGCGCCGCCGAGCGGTTCACGCGGAATGTCGATCCGGAACAAGCCGCAATCCGAGCGCTTCGCGAGATGAAGATTGGCGTGGAACTCCATGATGACCCGCAGCTTCGTGGGCTTGATGTGGAACGATCCACCCTACGCCTGTCAACCCGCACGGCTCAATCCACCCGACGCTTTCAACTATTGCACCAAGTTGCACTTCTTGCACAAAACGAACTTCTTGAGGCAACACTGGATCTCGCCCGATTCCAAACAGAAGAGGCGCGCGCCATCGCCAAAATCGGCCTTGCCAACTACTTCGCCGGGGGGGCCGCCTTGCTGCCTTATGGTGCCTTTCTGGCAGCTGCCCGCGAAACACGCCATGATCTGGAGCGTTTGGCCGAAATCTTCGGTGCGTCAATCGAACAGGTAGCCCACCGCCTGTCCACCCTGCAACGCCCCCCCGGTGCCAAGGGCATTCCTTTCTTTTTTGTCCGTGTCGATCAGGCGGGTACGATCACCAAACGTCACTCCGCCACACGGCTGCAATTCGCGCGTTTCGGCGGCGCTTGCCCGCTGTGGAACGTGCACCAGGCGTTCGAAACCCCCCCCGGCCGCTTCCTGCGTCAGTTGGCCAAGACACCGGATGGCGTCAGCTACCTCTGCCTGGCCCGCGACGTATCGAAATCCGGCGGTAGTTTTTCGGCTCCAGTACGCCGCTACGCCATCGGTCTGGGCTGCGAAGTCCGCCACGCAGGCGAACTGGTCTATGCCGACCATCTGGACATCTCGAACGAAGGGGGGGCGTTTGAGCCCATCGGGATCTCGTGCCGCATCTGCGAACGGGTGGCTGTCATCAGCGGTCTGTCCCCCCCCATTGGAACGCAAGTTGCGCGTAAACCCGGATGCGCGCGGGGGGGTGCTGCCTTATGAGATCGAGCCGTGAAACGCCTTCTGTTCCTGCTGGCCCTGCTGGCCGCTTCGGGCACCACGCTGGCGTGGAACGCCGAAGCGATTCTTCTGTACCACTTTGACAACACACAAGTTTCTCCGGCAGATGCTGGTGAACCTCGCCTGGGCGAAGTGACGCGGGAGGGGGGGACCATCCTCTGGGTCGCACCGCCCAAACCGGGAAAGGCAACCGTGCTGTATTTCCACGGGAACGCGGGCAATCTTGCGAACAGAACCGGCCGCTTTACCGCCTTCCTGAACCGGGGGGGCTTCGGCGTGGTCGCCATGGCCTACCCCCCCGGCAGCTCGGGCAGCAGCGGCTCACAAAGGGCGGCGCAGTTCGAATTACTGGCGGAAAAAAATCTATTCATCCCTGCCCGATCTGGTCGGGTTCGGGCCTGTGGTGCTTTACGGCGAAAGCCTGGGCACAGGTGTGGCCGTCCATGTCGCCAGCACGGTGACAGCTCCGCCCGTCGCGATGGTGCTTGAGGCCCCCCCCTATAGTTCGATCCGCGATGCCACGCGACATCACTACCCACAACTGGGCAATCTGGTCGAGCACCTGCCGAACCTGTTTCCCAGCAAGACCCGGATCGCCCGGCGGGCCGTTCCTCTGTTGATCCTGCACGGTTCTGAGGATCAGGTGATCCCGGTCGAAATGGGTCGCGAACTCTTCAATCTGGCACCCTCACCTGACAAAACGCTCCACGTGGTTCAGGGCGCGGGGGGGCATGCCAATGTCTGGCAACCCTCGGCACAACAGGTGCTTTACGACTTCCTGGATCGCTTCTAACCTTGGCGGGAACAGGGAGGACATCATGGAACTGACCGGCAACCGCACCATCGCGGCCGACCGCGCGACGGTCTGGGCGCATCTGAATTCCGCTGACACATTGGCGACCTGCATCCCCCCCGGCTGCGAGGAGCTGACCGGAACACCCGAAGACGGGTTCGATGCAGTGGTAAAGCAGAAGGTCGGCCCGGTGAAAGCCACCTTCAAAGGCGGCGTGACGCTGTCCGAGGTGGATGCGCCGAACTCCTACCGGATCGCGGGTGAGGGCAAGGGGGGGGCGTGGCCGGGTTCGCCAAGGGGGGGGCCGCCTTCGTCTCGCTTGCAGATGGAGAGGGCGGCACCGAACTGACCTATGAGGTCGAAGCAAAGGTCGGGGGGGGCAAACTGGCCTCGCTTGGAAACCGCATCATCAACGGGTTCGCCAGAAAGATGACGGACCAGTTTTTTTGAGCGTTTCCAGGAAGTTGTGGAAGGCCCCCCCGCCGAAGACCTCGGCGAGGCCTGAGCTGATTCAGGCGGACAACATCCGATAGATTTCGTCCTTCAGACGGGCACGCTGCTTGCGCAGGTCTTCTTCATGGAACTGATCGGTCGGCTCGACGTTGGTCTCGGCACGGTGCACCGCGCGATTGACCTCGTGATAGTCCTCATAAAGCTTCGCGAAATGGGCGTCACCTTCCTTCAGCGATGCCATCTTCTCAACGTATTCGGGGGGGAATTCTTCCAACAGCTCGTGCGGCGTGTGGGACATGCGCGTCTCCTCTTTCTCTTGCGTTCGCCCAAGCCTAGGCCCGGATGAACGCATTCCGCCTTGACCGGGATCAATTCCGCATATTCAACGTTGCGAATTTTGCCAATCCGGGTGGATCCAGGGCGCGTCATTGGACCGCGGCAGGGGGGGCGCACGACCCAGGATGTGGTCCGCCGCCTTCTCGCCCACCATGATCGAGGGCGCGTTGAGATTGCCATTGGTGATGCGGGGGGGGAAGACCGAACTGTCGGCCAGCCGCAGCCCATCGACCCCCCCGATCACACGCATTTCCGGATCGACCACGGCACCGGGATCATCCGCACGCCCCCCCATCCGGCACGTGCCACAGGGATGGTAGGCGCTTTCGGCATGCTCGCGGATGAAACTGTCCAACTCATCATCGCTCTGCAGGTTCGCACCGGGCTGGATCTCGTGTTTGACATGCGCGGCCATGGCATCCTGGCCAAAGATTTCACGTGTCAGACGCAGGCACTGACGGAAATCGACCCAATCCTGCTCTTCCGACATGTAGTTGAAGAAGATGCGCGGAGCCTCTTTCGGGTCTGCGCTTTTCAGCGTGATTTCCCCCCCGCGCGATGCGGCGCGCATCGGGCCGGTATGGGCCTGGAACCATGGCCTTCGGCGGCTGCCTGGCCATCGTAGCGCACGGCAATGGGTAGGAAATGATACTGAATATCAGGATATTCCACCCCCCCGGCCCGTGACCGGATGAAAGCGCAGCTTTCAAATTGGTTCGAGGCCCCCCCAAGTCCGGTCTTGGTGAACAGCCACTGCGCGCCGATCACCCCCCCCTTCCAGAACAGGTTCCAATAACGATAGAGCGTAATCGGCTGCTTGGCGGCGAACTGGAAATAGATCTCCAGATGGTCCTGAAGATTCTGCCCCCCACGCCCGCACGGTCGGCAACCACATCAATGCCGTGTTCGGCCAGGTGTTTCGCGGGGGGGCCGATGCCTGACAGCATCAGCAGTTTCGGCGAGTTGATCGAGCTTGCGGCGATGATCACCTCGGCACCGGCGCGGATCACCTCGATCTTGCCGCCCCCCCGTTCGACCTCGACCCCCCCGACGGCGCGCCCGTCCTCGATCACGACCTTACGGGCAAGCGCGCGTATTACGTCGCAGTTATCGCGCTTCAAGGCCGGTTTCAGATAGGCGTTGGCCGCCGACCAGCGCCGTCCCTGCCAGACGGTCTGCTCAAAGGGTCCGAAGCCTTCCTGCTGCCGGCCGTTGTAATCCTCGGTGACCGGATACCCGGCCTGACGCCCTGCTTCGACAAAGGCATGGAACAGCGGTTCTTGCGCGGCCCACGTGTTACATGCAGCGGCCCATCGGTTCCACGCCAATCGGGGGGGTCGCCGCCATGGCCACCGTCATGCCAGTTTTCCATGCGCTTGAAATAGGGCAGGACGTCCGCATAGGACCACCCGTCCGCGCCGCTTTCGGCCCAGTGATCGAAGTCGCGCGCATGGCCGCGCACATAAACCATGCCGTTGATCGAGCTCGATCCGCCAATTACCTTGCCGCGTGGGGGGGTAACCAGGGTCCGCCCGCCCAGATGCGGTTCCGGCTCGGTCTGGAACCCCCCCCAATCATAGAGCCCCCCCATGTTCATCGGGTAGCTCAGCGCGGCGGGCATCTGGATAAAGGGGGGGCCCGCATCCGTACCGCCATGTTCGATGACCAGCACCGATTTCCCCCCCGCCTCGGACAGGCGATAGGCCATGGCGCACCCGGCGAACCCGCGCCAATGATGACGTAATCTGCTTGCATTGTCAGATCCTTAGAAAGGGGGGGCTTCCAGCTGGGACAGCCGGACGTAGACGGTTTTCTGTTCGCTGTAATGTTCGATCGCAGCCTTGGAGTTTTCGCGCCCGACACCCGAGGCTTTCGACCCACCAAAGGGTGCCTCGACCGGTGCGTCATTGTAGGTGTTGATATAACAAGTGCCCGCCTCGAACCCGGCTACCACGCGGTGGGCGCGGGTCAGGTCCTGCGTGAAAACCCCCCCGGCGGCCAGGCCGAACTCGGTCGCATTGGCGCGGGCCATGACCTCGTCTTCCGTATCGAAATCCAGCACCGACATGACCGGGCCGAAGATTTCTTCGCGCGCGATGGTCATGTCGTCGGTCACATCCGAAAAACGGTCGGTTCCAGGTAGAACCCGTCACGCTCCAAACGGTTGCCGCCGTAGGAGAGCGTCGCACCCTCGGCCTTGCCCTTGGCAATATAGCCTTCGACAATCTTCATCTGCGCTTCGGATACCATCGGACCAAAGGAGGTGTCGGGGGGGTCCATCGGGTCGCCGATCACGGCGTTTGCCAGACGTTCCGACAGGCGTTTCAGGAACGCCTGTTTGATACCCTTCTGCACAAAGACGCGGGTGCCGTTGGAACAGACCTGACCGGAGCTGTAGAAATTGCCCAGGATCGCGCCGGACACGGCGGCCTCCACATCCGCGTCGTCAAAGACGATCAGGGGGGGCGACTTGCCGCCCAGCTCCATCGTCACGTGTTTCATCTGCGCGGCGGCGGCAGCATAGACCTTCTTGCCCGTTGGCACCGATCCGGTCAGGGACACCTTGGCCACACGCGCATCCGTGACCAGCGCCGCACCCACGTCGCCCAACCCTTGGACAACATTGAACACACCGGCGGGCAAACCGGCTTCCGCAAGGATTTCAGCCACTTGAAGGGCGCAGAGCGGCGTGGTCTCAGACGGTTTGAAGATCGAGCATTGCCACAGGCCAGCGCAGGCGCGGCCTTCCAGCAGGCGATCTGGGTCGGGTAGTTCCACGCGCCAATGCCCACGCAGACGCCCAGCGCCTCGCGGCGGGTATAGACGAAATCGCCACCTGTCAGCGGGATGTGTTCGCCGGTCAGCGCCCCCCCGGCCAGCCCACCGAAATACTCCAACGCATCCGCGCCCGAGGTCGCATCGGCCACCGAGGTCTCCTGATAGGGTTTGCCGGTGTCCAACGTTTCAAGCACCGACAGGTCATGGTTGCGTTCGCGCATGATTTCAGCGGCGCGACGCAGGATGCGGCCACGTTCAGTGCCCGTCAGCGCTGCCCAATCCGCCTGCGCCGCCTCGGCGGCCGCCAAGGCCTGTTCGATGATGGCGGGCGTTGCCGAATGCACCGTGCAATCACCTCCCCCCCGGTGGCCGGATAAATCACCGGGATCTGCGTCCCGGCGGTGTCCTCGACATATTGACCATTGATGAAATGGCTCGCCTTTGGTTGGGCGTTGGGCATTCTTGTCACTCCAGCAGAGAGGGGGGGAAGTTCATTCCCCCCGCGGGGGGGAAAACGTTGGTTTTCTTCCACATTGTCCAGGTTCATGTGGTTGCGCATGTAGCGTTCGGACGCCTTTTGCAGCGGTTGGTAATCCCAAGGGAAATAAGCACCATTGCGCAGGGCTTCGTAGACCACCCAGCGCCGCGCCTGGCTTTCGCGCACTTCGGCGTCGTAAGCGTCCAGATCCCACCGCGCTTCGGACTTGGCGCGCAGGCTGTTCAGCGTCCCTTGGTGAGCGGGATCCTCGGCAAGGTTGGTCAACTCGTGCGGATCCTCGTCAATGTTGAAAAGCTGATCGGGATCAAGCGCACACCGGGTATATTTCCACGGCCCATATCGCAAATGTACAAGCGGCGCATAGGACGCTTCGGCCGCATATTCCATCGCCACCGGGCTGTCGCGCCCTTCGCCATGGGCCAGCGGCAACAGGCTTTCACCATCCACCCAAGGCGTGATCTCGTCCAGGGACACACCGGCCAGCTCGGCCAGGGTCGGGGGGGTCACGTCCAGGGTCGACACTGGTGTGTCGATGCAACCCGGCTCCAGCCCCCCCGGGGGGGCCGCCACCATCAAGGGTACGCGCGCGGAGCCTTCGTAGAAGTTCATCTTGAACCACAACCCGCGTTCACCCAGCATGTCGCCGTGATCTGAAACGAAGAGGATGATCGCCTCCTGCCGGGTGTTTTCCAGCGCTTCCAGGATTTCGCCGATCTTGTCGTCGAGGTAGGAAATATTGGCGAAATAGGCGCGGCGCGACTTGCGGATATCCTCGTCAGTAATGTCGAAATTGCGCCAGTCATTGGCGTCGAAGATGCGCTGCGCATGCGGGTCGTGATCCTCATACTCCATCGCCGGGACTTTGGGCAGCAGGTGCTCGCAATCCTCGTAGAGATCCCAGTATTTCTTGCGCGCCACATAGGGGGGGTCGTGGGGGGGGTGTGTGAAAGAGACGGTCAGGCACCACGGGCGGTCGTCATGGCCACGCGCCAGATCATAGACCTTGCGGGTGGCGTGATAAGCGACCTCGTCGTCGTATTCCATCTGGTTGGAGATCTCGGCCACGCCTGCCCCCCCGGTGACGGAGCCCATGTTGTGATACCACCAGTCAATCCGCTCGCCGGGTTTGCGGTAATCGGGGGGGGTCCAGCCGAAATCGGCGGGGGGGTAGATATCGGTGGTCAGGCGTTCCTCGAACCCGTGCATCTGATCGGGGGGGCCGACAAAATGCATCTTGCCCGACAGGGCAGTTTGGTAACCCGCGCGGCGCAGGTGGTGCGCATAGGTGGGGGGGATGTCCGAGCGGAACTCGGCCGCGTTGTCATAAACGCCCGTACGGCGTGGCAGCTGGCCGGACATGAAGGAGGCCCGCCCCCCCGGTGCACAAAGCGGCGAGGCGGTATAGGTGTTGGCAAAGCGCACCGACCGGGCCGCCAACCGTTTCAGGTTGGGCGCGTGCAGCCAGTCGGCCGGGCCATCGGGGGGGAACAGCGTCCCGTTCAGCTGATCCACCATGAGAATCAGGATGTTAGGTTGCGTCATGATTTCCTCCCAGCATCATGTCGAGACAGTCGAGCACCTGATCGCAGGCATGTTTTCCATCCGGCAGGTGATCGCGCAAAGCGTGGCGGATGTAGAGCCCGTCGATCATGGCAGCGAGCTTGTCTGCCATGTCATCGGCCTGATCCCCCCCGACCAGCGGGCGCAGGTCATGCGCCAGGTTCGAATGCAGACGCGCCTGATACACGCGCAAGAGCCGCCGCGCCCCCCCATCCAGGCTTTGCGACAGAACATAAAAGTTCAGCCAGGCCGAGATCACTTCGGGGGGGCGAAAGTTACCCGCTTCGAAGTTGGCGTGGATGATCGCCTCGATCCGGGCGCGTGGTGTCTTGGCAATCGACAGCGTGGCGCGCACCTGAGCGCCATAAAGCGTCAGAATATGGCGCATCGCGGCCAGGAAAATCTGATCCTTGCCGCCGAAATAGTGATGCGCCAGGGCCGAAGACACCCCCCCCGCCCGCTTTGCGATCTGCGCCACGGTCACGTCCAGCGACCCCCCCGCCTTGCCGATCTCGGCAATCGTCGCCTGAACCAGGGCTTTTCGACGAATCGGTTCCATTCCGACTTTGGGCAAATTCGCCTCCTATTCGCATCAGAACAGCAGGGTTGCTTTTTTTTAATTGACTCGTCAATCAATAAAAAGCAGCCTGCGTGAAGAGGAGAAACGCGGGTTCCACCCTGGTCCACATGGCGCTAGGGTTCCGGTGACGTTTCGGTCAGGCACCTGCGGGTCCGGCCAAACGCCCGCAAGAATTTGAACAGGGAGCTGACAACATGCTGAAAACCACCCTTTCCGCCCTGGCCCTTTCGGCCATCGCCGGGACCGCTTTCGCCGATGGCCACTGCGCCAAGGTGACCTTCTCGGACGTGGGCTGGACCGATATCACCGCCACCACCGCAGCCACCACCGTGGTGCTGGAAGCCCTGGGGGGGTACGAGACCGATATCAAGATCCTGTCCGTGCCGGTGACCTATACCGCGCTGTCGAAAGGTGACATCGACGTGTTCCTGGGCAACTGGATGCCCACCATGGAAGGCGACATCGCAGCGTACCGCGAAGCGGGCACTGTCGACATCGTGCGCACCAACCTGGAAGGCGCAAAATACACCCTGGCCGTGAACGCCGCCGCCGCCGCTTTGGGCATCAAGGACTTTGCCGACATTGCCGCCCATGCGGACGCTCTGGACGGTAAGATCTATGGCATTGAGCCGGGCAACGACGGCAACCGCCTGATCCAGTCCATGTTCGACGCAAACGCTTTCGGCCTGGAAGGGTTCGAAGTTGTGGAAAGTTCGGAACAGGGCATGCTGGCCCAGGTGGCCCGCGCCAACAAAAAGGACGAACCGATCGTCTTCCTGGGTTGGGAGCCCCCCCACCCGATGAACGCCAATTTCGAGATGTCCTACCTGACCGGTGGTGACGACTATTTCGGCCCGAATCTGGGCGGTGCGGTGGTCGACACCAACACCCGTGCAGGTTACGTGGCCGATTGCCCGAATGTCGGTAAACTGCTGACCAACCTCGAGTTCTCGCTGGCCATGGAGAACGAGATCATGGGCGCAATCCTGAACGATGGCGAAGACCCGAGCGACGCCGCCAAAGCCTGGCTGGCCGCCAACCCGGACGCCTTCATGGGCTGGCTGGACGGCGTGACCACGATGGACGGTGGCGACAGCGTCGCCGCAGTCAAATCCGCCCTGGGCATGTAAGCCCAACGCCTGAAAGACCCTCCCTCCCCCCCCGGTCTCGGGGGGGGAGGTGCCCCCCCGCAGGGGGGGCGGAGGGGGGGGCCGAGGCATCGTGCCGGAGCAGCGCTCCGACCGCTTGACAGCAGCCCGTCCCCCCCCTTTCTGACCCCCCCGGATTTTCCCGAGTTTTCATGACCCTGACCGCGCTCGCTCTCTTCCTGCCCGCCTGTTTCGCGTTGAACGTGGCCCCCCCCGGCCCGAACAACGTGCTGGCCTTCGCCAATGCGTCGCGCCGTGGCTTTCTGGCAGGTTTGATCGGCGGCATGGGGGGGCGCATCTTGCCCTTTGCGGCGATGATCGCGCTTGTGGGCCTGGGTCTGGGCGCGCTTCTGGCCCTGTCCGAGGCCGCCTTTGCCGCCGTCAAGCTGGCCGGTGCCGCCTACCTGATCTACATCGGCTGGCGCATGTGGCGTGCACCGGTGCCCGCCCGGCAGACCGCTCGCGATGAGCCCCCCCTTCGCGCCCTCATCCGCCGCGACTTCCTGATCGCAATCGGCAACCCGAAGGCCATCGCGATCTTTACCGCCTTCTTTCCGCAGTTCACCGACCTTTCCGCCCCCCCGCTGGCCCCCCCGCAATACGCCACATTGGGCGCGCTGTTCCTGGGGGGGCTCGAAGTTCTGGCGGTCGCCACCTATGCCGCCCTTGGAACCGGGCTGAAAGGTTTCCTCACACCGCTGCGCCTTCACCGGATGAACCGGGGGGGCGTGGGCGGGTTTCTCATCTTCTCCGGCCTGACCATGGCCCTCAGCGAAAGGCACTGACCCTTGGACTGGCTCACCGACAACAAACTCCCCCCCGTGGGGGGGAAAGTGTCGAAGAAGGTCTTCGACTGGCTCCAGGAAACCGGCGAACCTGTATTCGACTGGATTTCCTGGGCAATGGAGCTTCTGATCGAGGGGGGCTTCTGTGGATCTGGCAGACCCCCCCGCACCCGCTGGTCGTGCTGGCCGTGGTTGTGGTTCTGACCTGGTTCCTGCAGCGCAGTTGGAAGATCTGCCTGATGGTGGTCCTTGGCTTCCTGTTCATCCTGAACCAGGGCTATTGGGAAGAAACAACCGAAAGCCTGACGCTGGTCCTGTCGGCCTGCGTGGTCTGCATGGCTGTGGGCGTGCCAATCGGCATCGCTGCGGCGCATCGCCCGCGGCTTTATGCATGATGCGGCCAATCCTGGACCTGATGCAGACCCTGCCCACCTTCGTCTACCTGATCCCGGCGATCGTCTTTTTCGGTATCGGCATGGTGCCTGGCCTTCTGGCCACCGTGATCTTCGTACTCCCCCCCGCGCCGATCCGCCTGACCCACCTTGGCGTCTCCTCGCCCCCCCCTGCCCTACTGGAAGCCGCTCAGGCCTTTGGTGCCACCCCCCCGCGCCAAACCCTCTGGAAGGTCGAGCTGCCCTACGCACTGCCGCAGATCATGGCCGGCCTGAACCAGACCATCATGCTGTCGCTGTCCATGGTCGTCATCGCCGCCCTGGTCGGCGCGGACGGGCTGGGCGTGCCGGTGCTGCGCGCCCTGAACCAGGTCAACACCGCTCTGGGTTTCGAGAGCGGCTTCATCATCGTCGTGGTCGCAATCATGCTCGACCGCATCCTTCGCGTGGAGCGTGACAAATGAGCATTGCCGTTGAATTCGATACCGTCTCGATCGTCTTTGGGGGGGACAGCCCCCCCGAAAAGGCCCTGCCGCTGATGGATAAGCACCAGAGCCGTGCCGAGGTGCAGGAGGCCACCGGTCAGGTGCTGGGCGTGCATGACTGTTCGATCACCGTCGAGGAAGGCGAGATCCTGGTGCTGATGGGCCTGTCGGGCTCGGGCAAATCCACACTGCTGCGGGCCGTGAACGGGCTGAACCCGGTGGTGCGCGGGCAGGTGCGGGTAAACGACGGCAAGGGGGGGCTGGTCGATGTCACCCATTCGGACCCCCCCGCCACCCTGCGTCATCTGCGCCAGCATCGCGTCGCATGGTATTCCAGCAGTTCGGCCTGCTGCCCTGGCGCACGGTGCGCGAAAATGTCGGGCTGGGCCTGGAACTTGCGGGCATGGCCCCCCCAGCCGAGCGCAATGTGCAGGTGGACAGGCAACTGGGCCTTGTGGGCCTGTCGGACTGGGCCGACAACAAGGTCAGCGAACTGTCGGGCGGCATGCAGCAACGCGTGGGCCTGGCCCGCGCCTTTGCCACCGACGCGCCGATCCTGTTGATGGACGAACCGTTCTCGGCCCTTGACCCGCTTATCCGCACCAAGCTGCAGGACGAGCTGATCGACCTGCAAAACGAACTGAAACGCACGATCATTTTCGTCAGCCACGACCTGGACGAGGCGTTCAAACTGGGCGACCGGATCGCAATCATGGAGGGCGGGCGCATCGTGCAATGCGGCACCCCCCCACGCGACATTTTCACCAACCCGGCGAACGAATATGTGGCGGACTTCGTCGCGCACATGAACCCGCTGGGCGTGCTGTGTGCACGTGACGTCATGGAGCCTGCTTTCGGGGGGGACTACGAGCATACCGTGCGCCCCCCCGATGCGGACATTCACAGCGTCATGGAACTGGTCAAGACCCATGACGCCCCCCCGGTGGGCGTGGCCAGGGAGGACGGTCAGGTGATTGGTCAGGTGACCAGCGATAGAGTGCTGGAGAAGCTTCTGGACCCGCGCGGCGACTGAACCCTTCGGGGGGGGTGCCTTTTTATCACGCGCCTTTGGCGCGCTCTTCAAAGTCGCGGCAAGCGCGGGCTGACGCCCGCGCCTTGTACTTTCGGTGGCCTCGCTACGCTCGGCAGGGGGGGGCTTTGCCCCCCCCGTGACAAGCCCCCCCTGCGGGACTTGCCCCCCCTCCCCCCCCAGGATATTTTCGGAAAGATGAACAGGCGCGACTTTGCCAGAAGTTCTGCCTAACGGTATTTGGGTGAAATCCGCTCTTTTCCCCCCCACTCGCGCACGGGTCTAACGTCGCCTCATGCTGCGCTTTGTCCTGACCCGCGCCCTGTCGCTTTCCCTCTCGCTGATTGTCGCGAGCCTGGTGATTTTCGCGATGATCGAGGTCATTCCGGGCGATCCGGCGGCCTTCATGTTGGGACTGAACGCGCAACCTGAAACTGTGGCCGCCCTGCGCGAGGAACTGGGGGGGCTGACGGGCACCCTGCCCGCCCGCTACCTGGGCTGGGTCAGTGGTATGCTGGGCGGTGATTTCGGCCAGAGCTATACCTACCGCGTCCCAGTGTCCGAGCTGATCACCCAGCGACTTCAGGTCTCCCTCCCGCTGGCCTTGTACGCTCTCGCCCTGTCCACGGTGATCGCCATCCCGGTCGGTCTGATCGCGGCGGCGCGGCGGGGGGGCAAGGCGACCGATTACGGCATCATGGGTGCCACGCAACTGGGCATTGCCGTTCCGAACTTCTGGTTCGCCATGCTGCTGGTGCTGGTCTTTGCAGTGAACCTGCGCTGGTTCTCGGCGGGCGGCTTTCCGGGCTGGGACGCGGGGGGGCTGGGGGGGGCGGGGGGGTTGAAGGCGCTGACCCTGCCGGCCGTGGCATTGGCCCTGCCCCCCCAGGCGTCGATCCTGGCCCGAGTCATGCGATCAAGCTTCTGGACACGCTGCATCAGGATTACATCCGCACGGCCCGCGCAAAGGGCCTGTCAATGCGCCAGGCCACCACGCGCCACGCCTTGCGCAATGCGTTGATCCCGGTCCTAACCATCATCGGCCTGCAATTCAGCTTCCTGCTGGCCGGTGCCATCATCATTGAAAACGTCTTCTTCCTGCCCGGTCTTGGTCGGTTGATTTTTCAGGCCATTACCCAGCGGGACCTGGTGGTGGTGGAAAGCGTGACCATGCTGCTGGTCTTTGCCGTGATCCTGGTCACCTTCCTGGTCGATATCGCCTATGCCGCTGTCGATCCCCCCCGGCTGAGGCGGCGCGCATGAAGATCCCCCCCGCACAGCTTACCCTCGGCGCTGTCATCAGCGCGCTTTTTCTTGCTCTGATCGTCCTGTCCTTCGCCTGGACGCCTCATGACGTGACCACCCTGTCAATTGCCGAGAAACTGCAAGCACCATCAGTAAAATACTGGCTGGGCACCGACCACCTGGGGGGGCGTGATCTTCTGTCCATGTTGATGGAGGGGGGGGACGGACCTCCATCGCCGTCGCGATCATCGCCGTGGGCATCGGCATCGGGCTGGGCGTGCCCCCCCTGGGGGGGTTGGCGGCGGCGGCCACGCGGGGGGGCAGCTGGCTCGACGAGGTCATCATGCGTGGCAATGACCTGATCTTTGCTTTCCCATCGCTGGTTATCGCGATCCTGATCACCGCCGTCTTCGGCCCCCCCTCGGCCACGAACGCGATCTTGGCCATTGGCATTTTCAACATCCCGGTCTTTGCCCGGGTCGCACGCGGTGGTGCCCTGACAATCTGGACGCAGGATTACATTCTGGCAGCCCGTGTCGCCGGCAAGGGCCGCGCACACATCAGCCTGGAACATATCCTGCCCAATATCGCCAACCTGTTGATCGTGCAGGGCACAATCCAGTTCAGCCTGGGCATCCTGGCCGAGGCGGGTCTGTCATATGTCGGGCTGGGCGCGCAGCCCCCCCCGACCCCCCCCAGCTGGGGGGGCCGTATGCTGGCCGATGCACAGACCTTCATCTACACCGAGCCGCAACTGGCCATGCTACCGGGCCTCTCCATCGTCATGATGGTGCTGGGGGGGCTGAACCTGATGGGCGACGGGCTGCGCGACCTGCTGGATCCCCCCCGCATTCGGAGGGCACGCGCATGATCGAGGCCCGTGAGTTGTCCCTATCAATCCATGGTGAACCCATCCTCGACCAGGTGAGTTTCACCCTGGAGCCGGGCAAAACCTTTGGTTTGGTCGGCGAAAGCGGTTCGGGCAAGTCGATGACTGCGCTCGCCATCATGGGGGGGCTTCTGCCACGCGGGACCAAGACATCCGGTCAGGTTCTGCTGGATGGCGGCGACCTGATACAGTCGAACGATCGCGACATGTGCGCCATACGCGGCAATCGCATCTCAATGATCTTTCAGGAGCCGATGACCGCCCTGAATCCGGTCAAGACCATCGGCGACCAGGTGGCGGAGACCCTGCTGATCCATACCAAGGCGACCCGCGCCGAGGCCCTGCGCATCGCGGAAGAGAAACTGACCCGCGTTGGCCTGCCGCCGGACCGGTTTCCGCTGGACCGGTTCCCGCACGAGCTGTCGGGCGGGCAGCGTCAGCGGGTCTGCATCGCCATGGCCGTTGCCCTGCACCCGGAGTTGCTGATCGCGGATGAACCCACCACGGCGTTGGACGTGACCACCCAGGCACAGATCCTGAACCTGCTACGCGATCTTGTCGAAGAAGAGGGCATGTCGCTTCTGCTGATCACCCACGACCTGGCCGTGGTGGCGGACGTGGCCGACCACGTCGCGGTCATGCAGAAGGGGGGGTGCATCGTCGAACAGGGGGGGCCGACCGAGCATCTCTATCGCACCATGGCCCATCCTTATACGCGGCAGTTGCTTGAGGCGTCTTCCTACCAGCCTGACCGCATCCGCCCACAGGCACCGGAACCATTGCTGGAGGTCGATGGGGGGGCGGTGCGCGAGTATGCTCTGCCCCCCCGCCGAACCCTGTTTGGTCCGGCACCGACATTCCGCGCGGTCAAAGGCGTTTCCTTCACCCTGCAGACCGGCGAGAGCCTGGGGGGGTTGGTCGGTGAAAGCGGCTGCGGAAAATCGACGCTCACGCGGGCCATTCTGGGGGGGTTGGAACCCTTGCAGAGCGGTGAAATCCGCCTGTTCGGAAAACTCATGACGCCGGAGACAGCGGGCGGGCTGCGCTCAGGCATTCAGGTCGTGTTCCAGGATCCCTACGGGTCTTTCAACCCACGCTGGCGGGTGGATCGGCTGGTGGCCGAACCCTTCCACCTGATGGCGGAACGCCCCCCCACCGACTGGCGCGACCGCGTGGCCGAAGCGCTGCGCGAGGTGGGGGGGCTGCCGCGCGAGGCAATGGACCGTTACCCCCCCCACGAGTTCTCGGGCGGGCAACGCCAGCGCATCGCCATCGCCCGCGCGTTGATCCTGCGCCCCCCCGACCTGATCATCCTGGACGAGGCGGTGTCCGCGCTGGATGTCTCGATCCGGGCCGAAATCCTGGACCTGCTGGCCGCCCTGCGCGCAAGCCACGGGCTGGCCTACCTGTTCATCTCGCATGACCTGTCCGTGGTCCGGTCAATCACCGATCGGGTGCTGGTCATGCAGGCGGGTGAGATTGTCGAGGAAGGCCCGACCGAGCGCGTCTTCTCGCGCCCCCCCGCCCACCCCCCCTATACGCAAAAACTGATCAAGGCCGCGCCGGTGATCCCGGCAGACTGGAAGGAAGACGAAGATGCGTGAGCTCTGGTACGACGCGACACAGGTGCATATCGGCGGCGAATGGCGTGCGCCGGAAGGGGGGGGCGGGCAGTTGCCGCTGGAAAATCCCTCACGCGGGGGGGAACAGATCGGGTCGATTGCCCGCGGCACGGTGGCGGATATCGACGCGGCTGTCTCGGCGGCCCGTGCGGCGTTGGACGGTGACTGGGGGGGCCGCATGACGGCGGTCGAACGTGGGCGCATCCTGACGCGCATCGGCCAACTGGTCGAAACCCGCATCGAAGAACTGACGGTAATCGAGGCAATGGACGTGGGCAAACCACTGACTCAAGCGCGCAATGACGCCGTGGCGCTGGCCCGGTATATGGAGTTTTACGGCGGTGCGGCGGACAAGGTGCATGGCCAGACGATCCCTTATCTGGACGGCTACACGGTCTACACCCTGCGCGAACCGCATGGGGGGGTGACCGGTCATATCGTGCCCTGGAACTACCCGATGCAAATCATCGGCCGGTCGGTCGGGGGGGCCGCTTTGGCGATGGGCAACGCCTGCGTGCTGAAACCCGCCGAGGAAGCCTGCCTGACCGCGCTGGCCTTCGTGGCCCTAGCAGAAGAGGCCGGGCTGCCCCCCCCGGTGCGCTGAACGTGGTGCCCGGGCTTGGAGAAGAGGCCGGCGCGGCGCTGGCGGCCCATCCGGATATCGACCATATCTCTTTCACTGGGTCGGTTGGCGTAGGTGCTCTGGTGCAGGCAGCTGCGGCCACCAACGTGGTGCCCGTGACGTTGGAGCTGGGCGGCAAGTCGCCCCCCCAACTGGTGTTTGACGACGCGGACCTTGAGGCTGCCCTGCCCTTCCTGGTCGGCGCTTGCATCCAGAATGCGGGCCAGACCTGTTCGGCCAGCTCCCGTGTGCTGGTCCAACGCGGTGTTTATGACGAGGTTGCCGCGCGCATGGGCGCAGCCTATGACGCGCTGGTGGTGGGGGGGCCTGCCCGGTCTGACCTGAACGTCGGGCCGCTGATCTCCGCACGGCAAAAGGAGATTGTCGAGGCTTTCCTGACCCAAGGCGACACCTTGCGCATTGCTGGACAGGGCCAGTTCGCGGACGACCTGCCCGAGGGAGGTCATTACGTGCGCCCCCCACCCTTTTTGCCGACGTGCCCGCCAACCACGCACTGGCACGTGACGAGATCTTTGGCCCGGTGCAGGTCATCATTCCCTTCGATACCGAAGACGAGGCCGTCGCCATTGCCAACGGCACGGACTACGGCCTGGTTGCCTCGGTCTGGACCGACAGTGGCGCGCGACAGATGCGGCTGGCAAAACGGCTACGGGCCGGGCAGGTATTTATCAACAACTACGGCGCAGGCGGCGGTGTTGAACTGCCTTTCGGCGGGGGGGTCGGCAAATCCGGCCATGGGCGCGAAAAGGGGGGGTTTGAAGCGCTCTATGGGTTTTCGCAACTGAAAACGGTGGCCGCAAAACACGGTTAAGCCGCCGCGTGGCCGCGCCCCCCCTTCTGGTGGACCAGGACGCTTGCGCTTTGGGAGCTCACCGGCCAAGGTCAGCCCATGTCTGCCCCCCCTCTGCGTATCCCCCCCAACCGCGCCGCCCGCCGCCTGTGGCTTTGGACCAACGGGCTGGCACCGACCCCCCCAACCGGCCCCCCCCTCGACGTGATGGGCATCATCCGTCGGTTGGGGGGTTCTTGCAGATCGACACGATCCGCAATGTGACCCGCGCGCATAATCATATCCTCTGGACCCGCAATCAGAACTTTCGCGAGGGGGGGAAGCTTTGGCCCCCCCACCTCGCGGGGGGGCGTCGCCTGTTTGAACATTTTACCCACGATGCCAGCCTGATCCCGGTCGAGGTCCTGCCCGCCTGGAAGCGGCAATTCGACCGGCTGGATGCCCATGTGGCGCGGCATGATTGGTATCAGTCGGGGGGGCTGGCGCGTGAACAGGTACAGCTGATCCGCGACCGCATCCGGACCGAGGGTGCCCTGTCCACCCATGCCTTTGATACCAAGGCCGAAAGCCGTGCGATGTGGGCCCGCCCCCCCCACAAGAAAGCACTGGATCAGATGTGGTATGCGGGTGAGCTTGCGACCTGTCACCGCGAGAATTTCGTGAAGTTCTATGATCTGGGCGACCGGGTGTTTCCCGCCCATGACCCTGCACCGGACACCGAAGCTGTCAACTGGCTCTGCCACGAGGCGCTTGACCGGATCTCAGTGGGCACCCCCCCAGGCGAGGTGCAGCGGTTCTGGGATGCTATGAATGCGCGCGAGGCCAAGACCTGGGCCGCGCAGGCCGAGACCGTGCCGGTCGAAGTTCAATCCGCCGATGGCAGCTGGCGCGCGGCGCTGGCGCATCCCGAGATCGAAGCGCGCCTGGCCCAGGCCCCCCCTGCCCCCCCGACCACACGCCTGCGCATCATGAACCCGTTCGACCCAGCCATTCGCGACCGCAACCGGCTTGAACGCCTGTTCGGCTTTGAATACCGCAACGAGATGTTTGTCCCGAAGGCCCAGCGGCGTTGGGGGGGTTATTACGTCTACCCGTTGCTGGAAGCGGACCGTTTTGTTGGCCGGATCGAGCTGAAAGCGGACCGCACGGCTGGCTGGCTGGCGGTGACCGGGTTCTGGGCGGAACCGGACGTGAAGTGGGGGGGGCTGCCCGCTGCGCAAAGCTGGACGCGGAGCTTGAGCGTTTCGCGCGCTTTGTCGGTATCCGGAAGGTGGAGTGGCGCGCATCACGCCCGTAACAGGCCCAAAATTCTTCCGAAGAATTTTGCCAAGACTTTTTAAAAAAGTCTTGGTTGCGCTTGCGGTTACCCCCCCTCACGCGCCGCACACTTGGCCCGACCAGAGGAGGGTGCCATGAGACTTCAGGGCAAGACGGCGATTGTGACCGGGGGGGGCGGATCGGGCTTCGGCGCGGGCATCGTGCAAAAACTTGCGACCGAGGGCGCGCGGGTCATGGTGGCGGATCTGAATGCGGAAGCCGCTCAGAAGATCGCGAAGGACGTTGGCGGCATCGCCTGCACCGTTGATGTGTCCAACCGCGCCAGTGTCGAAGCCATGGCGGATCAGGCGCAAGCGGCCTTCGGTGTGCCGGACATCCTGGTCAACAATGCGGGCATTACTCACCTGCCCACCCTGATGGAGGACGTCAGCGAAGAGGCGTTCGACCGTGTGCTGGCGGTGAACGCGAAGTCTGTTTTCCTGACCGCACGCAGCTTTGTACCCGGCATGAAGGCAACGGGCAAAGGCGCGATCCTGAACGTGGCCTCCACCGCCGGGCTCAGCCCACGTCCCATGCTGAACTGGTACAACGCCTCCAAGGGCTGGATGATCACCGCGACCAAGACCATGGCCGTCGAACTGGCCCCCCCATATGGGGGGTGCGCGTGAACGCGATTTGCCCGGTGGCGGGGGGGGAAACGCCTTTGTTGTCCAGTTTCATGGGCGAGGACACGCCGGAAATGCGTGCGAAGTTCCTGTCGACCATCCCAATCGGCCGTTTCTCGACCCCCCCTGAAGATATGGCAATGCGGCCTGTTTCCTGTGCTCGGACGAAGCTTCGATGGTAACGGGGGGGGTGGCGATGGAGGTGGACGGCGGGCGCTGTATCTGACCCCCCCTGCGGTCTTAGTCCTTCTTGGTCTTTGCCCCCCCAAGCCAATCCATCAGCGCCAGCAGAACGCCGGACACCACGAACACCCCCCCGTGGAACGACACCAGCCACAGCATGTCGCTGTCGCTGAACCCATCTTCCTTGCCGATCTCCATAAAACGTTTCAGCAGGTGAATGGCGGAAATGGCGATAATCGAGGCGATGAGCTTCATCTTCAAGCCGCCAAAATCAACCTTACCCATCCAACCGGGCCGGTCCTCGACCGCATCCACATCAAGCTTGGACACGAAACTCTCGTAGCCGGAAAAGATCACGATCACCAACAGGTTGGCCGCAAGGGTCAGGTCGATCAGGGTCAGCACCACCAAGATCGACTTGTCCGCCGTCATCTCCATGGCCTGGGGGGGCAGGTAATAGAACAGCTCGCGCGCGAATACGATCACCAGCAGGCCCAGCGCCAGCACAAGCCCGGCATACATGGGCGCCAGCAGCCAGCGTGAGGCAAACAGCCCCCCCTTTTCGAAAGTCTGCTCAATCCCGTTCGCCATATGCCCCCCCTCCGCCAATAACTTGCGTAGGCTTTAGGGCATTCCGGCCCTTCTGAAAAGTCACAGAATGGCCGCGCGTTCCACCCGTTCGGGATCGGGATACGGGCGGTACAGACCGAACTCCACCTGGCCGATCATACCATGGACCCGGCTGTAAAGCCGATCAACCTCATCCGACGGGCTGCATGCGTGGCGAAACAGATCCTCAAGCTGGCGCAACCCATCCAGTTCAATCTCCAACAGGAAATCACGATGGGCATCCGAGGCCAGGTTCAGCTTGCGTCGCATCAGCCGCCAATCGCCAATCAGCCCGCGCCCACGCAGATGGGACATCCAGTCATCCACGGCCTGGGCAAAGTTCAGCGCCTGCGCATCATTCGCCAGGTCGATCATGCAATGATATAGGTTCATTGGCCGCTCCAACTGAAAGTCGGCGACCAGCCTGCCCCCCCAACAAGGTTAGGAAACCGTGAAAGCAGAAAGGGCCGCCAGTCGGCAGCCCTTTCGTAAGTTTTCTGGAGCGGCGAAGACTTAGTTCTTCGCGTAGAATTCGACGACCAGGTTCGGTTCCATCATCACCGGGTAGGGCACATCCGACAGGCCGGGGGGGGTGCGGGTGAAGGTGGCGGTCAGTTTCGAGTGGTCGGCGTCGACATAGTCAGGCACGTCACGTTCGGCCAGGCCCACGGCTTCCAGCACGATGGCCAGCTGCTTGGACTTGTCACGTACGGCGATCACGTCGCCTTCCTTGACGCGGTAGGACGGGATGTTCACACGCTTGCCGTTCACGGTCACGTGGCCGTGGTTCACGAACTGACGGGCGGCGAAGACGGTCGGCACGAACTTGGCGCGGTAGACGACGGCGTCCAGGCGACGCTCCAGCAGACCGATGAGGTTTTCACCGGTGTCGCCCTTCACACGCTCGGCTTCGGCGTAGATGCGGCGGAACTGCTTCTCGGTCAGGTCGCCGTAGTAGCCTTTCAGCTTCTGCTTGGCGCGCAGCTGCAGACCGAAGTCCGACATCTTGCCCTTGCGGCGCTGGCCGTGCTGGCCGGGGGGGCCGTATTCGCGGCGGTTGACCGGGGGGGATTTGGCGCGACCCCCCCAGATGTTTTCGCCCATCCGGCGGTCGATTTTGTACTTGGCAGACGTGCGTTTGGTCACGGCTGATCTCCTTATATTGGCATGTCAGCTGATCCGAAAACCGGTTCCCACTTTTCGGGCTGTCATCGCGTCTGCAATGCGCCGCCGTGTGAACCGAACCCGAACAGGCCGCGTGCCGGTTGATAAGGGCGTTGTCCTCTTGGGTTTGACCCCCCCATGACAGGCATCCCCCCCTTGCGGGGGGGGCCACCAACACCAATGAAGCCGCGCTTATACCCGTGACGTGCAGAGAGTCAACGCCTGAAACACGCCTTGGCCGACCTTCTGTCCATAAATGTCCCCCCCGAGGCCCATTGCTGCAAGCGAAAGCTCAGGCCACACCCGCCTGCATGATCGCCGCTTCGGGCCTTGTCAGGACACGCCGCGCATAGTCGCCATAAGCCGCCGGATCAAAGTCCAGTTCGGGGGGGAATTTCTCGATCAGACGAGCGCGTTGACCGGGATCGACCGCATCAAGCGCAGCCAGGGCGGGGGGGTGGAAGCTTTCGGTGGGCAAGCCGTTGGCCCAGACCACCTCATGGCGTTCCAGCAGCAGGTGATAATAAGTCACCTCGCGCAGGGAATGATCCACATGCACGCGCCGGTCGTCGATCAGGTCCTGCGCCGCGACCAACACCTCGGGCGTGTTGAACAAGGCCTGCGCCTTCGGTCCAGTGATAAGCATGGAATGCTGCGGGCTGACGATCAGATCCCCCCCGTCTGGCCGGTCGATGCCCAGAGCGCCCGCACGAATACGCACCGGACGCAGTTCCGGCATCGCATAAAGCCGCGCACCGCTGATCCGGCGGTGGCCGATCCACAGAACCTCCTGCGGGCCGTCGTCACGGGTCAGGATGCGGTCACCTTCTGACAGGTATTCGACCGGGACGTCACCGTCCGCGGTGCGAATGCGTGTACCGGGGGGGGTGAAGCAGATGACACCGGTCGGCTGGTCGGTCAGCCGGTTCACGGAACTTGCCTGCATCGTCGCCTGAACCACCCAAAGCTCGGTGTTGGCTGGCGGCACCTCGCCCAGGAACATCAGAAGCGGTGGCGTGCCGGGGGGGCTGACGTTGATCACGGTGACCGTATAGCTCGACCGGCCGTCCGTGACCTGAAAGCCCACGTTCAACACAGGGTCGTCCACTTCGACCGTTTCCGGGGGGGGAAGTCCGGGGGGGCGCAGGGCTGCACCCACCAGTTTATGTACCGCGCGCGCGGCGCGCCTGCGAAGGTCCGCCTCTCCGCTGGCCTGCTCCAGAAGCAGCACTTCGGGCGGTCCATCCACCCGAACCGGTTTACCCGTCCAGCGCCAGCTTGCGCCCACGCCCAGCGCGTGCATCGGCGCGCCGGTCAAACCGTCCACTTCTGTCTGCGACCAAGAGATGACAAACGTGCCGTGAGAGCCCGTCATCATGCCTGTATGCCTGCCATTTTGTTTTTTATTGCTGGCAGGTTAGCACGACCGAATCACCCTGGGAAGAGGGCGGATTAACCTTTTTCGGCACTGTTTCTATCAGAATTGAGCTGGATGTTGATCGAACCCAACACCTGGCCGGTCGGTTGTGCCTCGAACTCCTCACCCAGCCAGGTGAGACCGTAGAAGGCCCCCCCGAACCTTTCACCCCCCCGATACTGAACCCCCCCCGCCCGCGCGCGGGCGCGAACCTCGGTCAACTCGTAACCGTCCGAGCGGGGGGGCAGATAGGCCGAATGCGCGACATGGGCCACATCCGCGCCCATCAGGAAAGCCAGGCCAGTCCCCCCCATCTGCCCGCGCGCACTTTGATAAAGCATGCCGGTGGTGCCGTCGCGCACGAGCAGACCTTCGTTGAAGCCCTTGCCGATCAGCACATCACCGCCCACACGCAGGAAGGTTTCGGCACCCGCCTGTGCCTCGACGAAGGGACGCAGGGTCGCGCGAGGGCTGAGCGCAAAGGGACGCGCAGCCTCGGCCAGGGCAGTTGGCATCACGCGGTCCGGGATCTGGTTGGACAAAACCGCCGGGTCCGGCATGGTGGCACCGAACAATTCGTGCATTTCCTCCTGAAAGCCGCTGATCCCGGTCTGCGGACCGGTCAGCACCAGATCAACGCCTGTGGACAGTTCCAAGGCACCACGCCTGAAATGGCTGTGCAAACCGAAGGAAAGCACGCCCGCATAGCGTCGATCATCCGCTGCCGGTGCGGTCAGGCTGGCGGGCGTGATCATCGCCGCACCGAAGCGGTACTCCAGAACCTCGCCAAAGTCACCGCGCGCCTCGGTCCCCCCCGCTGGGCCGCGCAGCCAGCTGACCACATAGGCACCAGTCCGCCAACGGTCATGGTTGTCGCCCAGATAATCATTTGAAAACAAACGTCCAAAGCCCAAGGTCACCCGGTCGCCTGCCTGCGACGGCTGGGCAAAACAGGTCAGTACGGCCAAGGCCAGGGCGAATGCGCGCATCTTTATCCCAATCCCAATTCACTGCCCCCCCCGGCCCGCACATCCTATCTGTTAACCATTTCCCGGCCTAGTGCAGCGGCGCAACAGGCGCGGCTCAAGCCCCCCCTCGCAATTGGGGGGGCCATTTCGTGGCACCTCTGGGCGCAAGACCAGACCCAGAGAGGACGCCTCCATGACCCGCACCCCCCCGCCCCCCCGCTTCTCGGACCTGCTTCACCTGCGTGGAAATGGGTTGGAACGCGGCGATCCTGTTGCCCTGCCCCCCCTGGTGCAAAGCACAATGTTCCACCAGCCAGGCACGCCCGAGGGGGGGCCGGGCTATGGCCGGGTCTCCAACCGACCTGGGAGGCGCTGGAACATGCGCTGAGCCACCTCGAAGGCGCGCCCTGCAAGGTGTTTCCGTCGGGCATGGGCGCGATCTCGGCCGCACTGTTTGCGACGCTGAAATCGGGCGCGCGGCTGCTGATCCCCCCCTCGGACGGCTACTATGTCACCCGCGTGCTGTCGGCGGAGTTCCTGGCCGGTTTCGGGGGGGTCGAGGTCACCGAACGCCCCCCCACCGCGCAGTTCAGCGACGGGGGGGGTTTTGACGGCTTCGACGTGGTCTTCCTGGAAAGCCCCCCCTCGAACCCGGGGGGGCTGGAGGTCATCGACCTCGCCGCCATCGCTGCCGAGGTGCGCAACCTGGGCGGGATCACCATCTGCGACAATACGACGATGACCCCCCCCTGGGCCAACGCCCGTTGGAGCTGGGCGTGGACATGGTCGTGGCCTCAGATACCAAGTCGCCGAGCGGGCATTCGGACGTGCTGATGGGGGGGCACGTCGCCACGCGCGACGCCGCCCTGCTGGCGCGGGTCGAGGCCTGGCGCAACACCGCCGGCACCATCCCCCCCGGCCCGCAGGAGGCCTGGCTGACCCACCGGGGGGGACTGGAAACGCTGGAGGTGCGGTTCGACCGCATGTGCAGCTCGGCGCAGGTAATCGCCGAACGCATGGCGGCTCACCCTGCAGTGGGTGCGGTGCGATACCCCCCCGGCCTACCCGGCGACCCGTCCCACAACCTCGCCCGCCAACAGATGACCCGCATGGGGGGGTTTCTGATCTCGCTGACCCTGAAAGACGAGGCCACGGCCGAGCGTTTCATCAATGGCTGCCCCCCCCTGCTGCGCCCGGCCACCAGCTTCGGCGGTGTGCACAGTTCCGCCGAACGCCGGGCCCGCTGGGGGGGCGACGACGTGCCCCCCCCGGCTTCGTGCGCCTGTCGGTGGGCGTGGAACCGGTCGAGGAGCTTTGGACCGCGCTCAAATCCTCGCTCGACGCACTCTGACCCCCCCTTTCACATCGGCATAATGGGCCCGTGAGGGCCAGATCTGTGCCTGTCGTTTTGCCTCATGACCGCCGCCTGGCGGGCCGTCACACCACCCATCCGGGTCAAATCCGCACCTGCCAGCAGAAGCATCGCCATAACCGGCATTCGCCCTGCTTCGGGGGGGGCGACCGAAACCTGATTGCACGCGCGTCAGAGCACCTCCGACCAAGCAACGCAGTCAGACCCAAATCGAACCGATTGAACGAACCCATGGGCAGTTCCCCCCCAAGGGTCATGAGCCTGCGCGCATGGACATTGACACGGGCGTGATCCGACATTTCTTCTCGTTCACGGCCTCGGTGGCCGCCTGGTCCGCCGTACGCCAATGCGCCATCGACACCACCCAACAGAACCAAGAACCTTTTAGTTCAATGCGATGCTATTACATTGGCACAGCATGTGTCCGAACCTCTGAACCTGCGCATCATCTTATGGTTTCTGGGTTGGCACCAACGCAGTTTCGGTATCGTCCAGCAGCAAATTCCGGAACGTCGAAAACCGGCAGAGTGCCGATGAGAGAGGTGTGGCCTCCCGACAGCCGTCAGCAAATGTTGTGGAGTGGTCGGCCGGATCGGGCGGGGGGGCCAAAGCCCCCCCATCATCTGATCGCCGATTTCAACAGCGGCAAGTTGATGGGGGGACATAAGATCTGATCCAACGCAACGCCTCCATGACGGTAACGCATATCCGCAACCAAACCGGATAAGCTGAAACGCGACGCCATCTGTACCTCTGGGCACAGCCACGCAACGCCGGCAGCTTGTCATCGACAAATTGGTTGGAAACCGTCGAAAGGATCGTTGGCGTGACATTGATCATTACATTCCATGAGCTATCACCACTTCCAGTCAACAGGAAACACGGCACATGCAGATGAGCGACCGGTGTCCCTTCGGGGGGGTCAGGGGGGGGCACTAATGCATAAGCGCGCACCCAAGGCAGCCGTGGCGCGCTAATTCAGATAGCGTGCCAGGGCGGCTTCCAACCCGTCCGTTCGGATCAGTGTCAGCCAATTTCCGAAAGTGGTCGCAAATCGGCTGTCCTGTGCAAGATCACCGTAAATCTCTTGCATACGGATCCATTCGGCGGGATTTTCCCGGGCGGCCAGAGCGCGGCGTTGCAGGTCGGCCCAGTTCGGATCGTTGGGCGCGATTGTGCTGCCGTCCTCGCGGGTGCCAGCACACATATGGGCCCAGGCCGCTTCAACAAGGGCCAGCCCGTCAATGGGCGTGCCCGCCGCCAGACCGTTGCGAATGGACGGCAGGACAAAGCCGGGATGCCGCGAAGACCCATCAAAGGCTACCCGCCTTGTCGTGTCGATAATCCTTGGATTGGAGAACCGCTCTCGGATCAAGTCGACATAAGCCGTCGACGAAAGGCCCGGCACCGATTTGACGTTCGGCGCGATCTCCGTCAGCGCCACTTTTGTAATGAAGCGGCTGATCAAGTCATGCTCCATACAGCCAGAGATCGTCTCGACGGAAAGCAGTTCACCCGGAACCGCAATCACCTGATGCCCCCCCCGTTCAGGATGCGGATCTTCATCGCCTCGTAGCTGTGAACGTCATCCGTGAAGGTTGCGCCCACCTTATCCCAATCCGGGCGGCCCGCACAGAAATCGTCTTCGATCACCCATTGACGATAGTTCTCGTGGGTGACCGGGGGGGCTTGATCGTCGATGCCAAGGTCCTGCACCAGTGCCAATTCTCCCGGCCCCCCCGTGGCGGGCACGATGCAATCGACCATCGAATTGGGGGGGAAGCTGCACTCGGCGTCGATCCAATCGGCAAGAGCCGGATCGGACAGGCGCGCCAGCGATACCACCGTCTGGCATAGCACGTCGCCGTTACTTTGCAGGTTGTCGCAGGACAGACAGGTGAACGGGCCAGCCCCCCCCGTGTCACGCCGTTGTCTCAGCGCGGCCACGATTGCGCCGAATGCGGTCCGTGGTGTGGCCGGGTTGGCGGCGTCATGGGCAATGTCGGGATGGTCTGCGTCAAACCCCCCCTTGGTGGCTGGGGGGGCATTGAAATACCCTCCCTCGGTCACGGTCAGAGCAACGATCCGGGTCTCGGGCGCGGCCATTTGCCGGATCAGCGCACCGTTGTCCGCCTCGACCGGCAGATAGTCGATCATTGAGCCGATAACTTCAGCGGAAATGCCGGAAGGATCGAGCTCTATCAGCGTGGTCAGGTAGTCCTGGTTCAGAAGCCGGTCGCGCATGGAGGCATCGTTTGGCCGCACACCCGCCCCCCCCACGATGGCCCAATCCTGCGCAAGCCCCCCCTGTTGCATCAGGCGATGCAGATACCAGGCCTGGTGCGCGCGGTGGAAATTGCCGACGCCGATGTGAACGATCCCCCCCGGCGACAGGGTGGTCCGGTCATAGGTCGGCCGCAACACCGCCCCCCCCGGCAGATCGGCCAAACGCGCGTTGCTCAGCTTCACGGGAGGGGGGGGTCCCGGCGCGTGATCTTTCATCAGCTCATCCATTGGCCGCCATCGACATTGTAGGTTTGCGCGACGATGTAGCGGGCCTCGTCGCTGGCCAGAAAGATCGCCATGCCGGTCAGGTCTTCAGGGGGGGTTCCCATGCGCCCGAAGCACCCCCCCTGCCCCCCCCACTTCGGCCTTCTTCTGCCGGGTGCCTTGCCTTCGTATTTCGCAAAGAACGCATCCACGCCGTCCCAGTGTTCGCCCTCCACCACACCGGGCGAGATCGCATTCACGTTGATGCCATGCTTGATCAGGTCGAGCCCAGCGCTCTGCGTCAGGCTGATCACCGCCGCCTTGGACGCGCAATAGACCGCAACCAGAGGTTCGCCGCGACGCCCGGCCTGGCTGGCCATGTTTATGATCTTTCCCGGAGTGCCCTGCGCAATCATGTGCCGCGCAACCGCCTGCAACGTGAAAAGCGTGCCCTTTGCATTGACATCGAAGACGCGCGCATAGTCCTGGGCGTTGATTTCTACAATCGGTGCGGCCGTGAAGACGGCCGCGTTGTTGATAAGAATGTCGATGCCCCCCCCGAAAGCCTTGGCGGTATGCGCCACGGCGGCGTCAATCGACGCCTGACAGGTGACATCAAGTTCCACGGCAATGGTGTTCGCACCCAGTTCTTCGGCGCTCGCCCGCGCCCGATCCACGTCGATATCGGCAAGGGCCACCCGCGCACCTTCACGCACATAGCTTGGGCGAAAGCCCGCCCGATGCCGCGTGCCGCCCCCCCGGTGATCAGCGCCGATTTGCCCGCCAGCCGTGTCATTCGAGGCGAAGCCCCCCCTGTGCGTCAAACCGATGCAGGTTTTCGGCCTGCGGAGTCAGATAAATCGTATCCCCCCCGTGGGTCACCGCTACATCGCCGCTGAGACGCACGGTGAACATGTCTCCCAGCCCGGTTTCATGCACGTGGATGAACGTGTCCGACCCCCCCAGATGCTCGGCCACGCCGACGGTGCCTTTCCAGGTTCCTTTGGTGGTGCTGACATCGACATGTTCGGGACGAATGCCCGCGCTATGCGCCCCCCCAAGCTTGTCCACCTCAGGGCCCGAGAAGATGTTCATCTTCGGCGAGCCGATGAAGCCCGCAACAAAGACATTGCGCGGCTTGTGGTACAGATCGAGCGGAGAGCCGACCTGTTCGATCACCCCCCCGGCCTGCAACACCACGATCTTGTCGGCCATAGTCATCGCCTCAACCTGGTCATGGGTGACATAGATCATCGTTGTCGCCATGCGCTGGTGCATTTCGCTGATCTCCAGCCGCATGCCCACGCGCAGGGCGGCATCTAGATTGGACAGCGGTTCATCGAACAGGAACGCCTGCGGATCACGCACGATGGCCCGCCCGATGGCAACGCGCTGGCGCTGGCCACCGGATAACTGGCCCGGCTTGCGATCCAGGTAATCGGTCAGGTTCAACGAGGTCGCGGCGGCCTCGACGCGCTTGTCGATCTCATCCTGTGCCATCTTTTCCATGCGCAGGGGGGGGAAGCCGATGTTCTTGCGCACGGTCATGTGCGGGTAGAGCGCATAGCTCTGGAACACCATCGCCAGCCCGCGCTTGGACGGAGGCACCTGGGTGACGTCCTCTCCATCAATGATAACCTTGCCCGAGGTGGTGTCTTCAAGCCCTGCGATCAGACGCAGCAGGGTGGATTTCCCGCAGCCCGACGGGCCGACGAAGACCGCGAACTCGCCATCTTCAATGGTCAGGTCCAGCGGCGGGATGACCTGTGCGTCGCCGAAGCTCTTGGTGATGTTTTCGAGTTGGATACGTCCCATGGTCGTTCCTCGTTTAATTGCGCTAGCGCTTCGTTACGTGAGCGCGGAGCTATTTCACGGCACCGAAGGTCAGGCCCTGGACCAGTTGTTTCTGACAGAACCACCCCCCCAGCACCACGATGGGTCCAACGGCGGCGGTGGACACGGCGGACAGGCGGCCAAAGAACAGCCCCCCCTCGGGCGCGCGGTTGCCTTCGATCAGTTTCGACAGTGTTGCGGCATCGGTGGTGGTCAGGCGGACCGTCCAATAGGCTTCGTTCCAGCAGAAGATGAAGCAAAGCAGCGCGGTCGAGGCGATGCCGCCCCCCCAGGCAAGGGGGGGCACCAGGATTTCCTTGATCTCGCCCCCCCAGGTGTTCACACCATCCATCTTGCCCGCCTCGATAATGTCCTTCGGGATCTCCTTGAAGTAGGTGAACAGCATCCAGACCACGATCGGCAGGTTGATCAGGCTGAGCACCAGGATGATCAGGAAATGCGTGTCGAAAAGGCCCAGGCTTTTCGCCAGGAAGGTCATCGGATACAGCACCGCCGCCGCGGGCAGCATCTTGGTCGACAGCATCCACATCAACACGTCCTTGGTGGCGCGCGACGGGTTGAAGGCCATCGCATAAGCGGCCGGGATGCCGACGAACAGGGTAAAGATCGTGGCCAGAACCGCCGAGATCACCGAGTTCCGGGCAAAGCGCCAGTAGTCGTAGTTCTCGGTCATGTTCAGATAATTCTCCAGCGTCGGCGTGAACCACAGCAGATATTCCGGTTTCACCGCATCCGCGTCGGTCTTGAAGCTGGTCAGGACCATCCAGAAGATCGGAAAGAAGAACATCAGCCCGACACCCCCCCAGGCCAGAACCGGCCGTCCGAATGCGCCGAGTTTCGAGGATTGTGCAACAATAGCCATCGGTCAGCTCCTTATTCCATCAGGGTCTTGCCGATCATCCTGAGCAGGAAGATCGCGACGATATTGGCCAGGATGACCGCGAAGATGCCCGTGGCACTGGCAGCGCCGATGTTGTTGTTGGCGAACTCACCGATCAGATAGGGCAGGTTCTTGTTGCCATTGCCGCGGCTGACGATCTCGATCTCGGCATAGAGCGACAGGTGAAAGATCGCCTGGATCATCACCACGATGGCGATGGGGGGGCGGCCCAGGTGCGGCAGGGTCAGGAAGCGAAACTGTGACCAGGCCCCCCCTGCCCCCCCGTCCAGCACGGCGGCTTCTTTTTGCTGCTGGTCCTCGGATTGCAGCGAGGTCATGAAGATGAGCACCGCAAAGGGCGTCCATTGCCAGGTGACCATGATGATCACCGCATAGGCCGAGGTCTGCGTGGCGCGGAAGGAAATGGGTTGAAGCTCGGGCCAAAGCGAGAAGAACCAGCCCACCAGAGGCGCGTCTTTCAGGTCTGCTATCACCTCGTTGATCCCGCCCACGGCCAGCCCTTGCAGGCCAAGCACCGGTCGAGGATCATGTTGATCCACAGAACGGCATTCACGGCGGGCATGACGAAAAAGGGTGAAATCAATAGGACGCGGACAATGCCCCCCCGGCCCGGAAAGGCCTTGTTGATCAACACCGCGATCAACACGCCCAGGATCACCGTCAGGAACAGGATCGAACAGACAATCAGCAGGCTGTTCTGGATCGCGAACAGGAAGTCCTTGTTGTTCAGAACGAACTGGTAATTGCCGAAACCGCGCCAGTTGCTGAGCGAAGGTGTGGTCCATTCCGGGCGTCTGAGGTTGTTCAGGACATAACGGATAAACGAGAAATAGAGCGTCATCCCCCCCAGGGGGGGAACCAACATCCAAACCAGAAGCAGCAGCACCGCGGGCGTTTGGAGAAGGCGTGGAAGCTTTCTATCGGACATATGGCTATCCTCCGGGCTCCGACATACGTGGCCGGGCCTAAGTTGCGTATTGTGCCAACGGGTGGACGGTAGGCGTCGCCTTGTTCGAAAACAATGCCGGCGACCGAGGGGGGGGCGCAAGGGGGGGCCGAAGTCCGGCCCCCCCTCGCCGGGCAGGCTTCAGTAGTAGCCCGCCTCGCGCATGATGCGTCGGCAGCGGACTGCGCAGCTTCCAGAGCTTCGTCAACCGACTTGGCACCGGACAGGGCCGCAGCCATTTCCTGTGCGACGGCCGATCCGACCTCCGGGAACTCCGGGATCGCGGCGAATTGCACGCCGACATAGGGTTTCAGATCGGTCGCCCCCCCGGGGGGGGCGGCGCTTTCGATCGCGGCCAGTTCGGCAGCGGCGAAGCCCGCGACGGCCTGAAACTCAGGATAGGCATAGGTGGACGCGCGCGTGCCGGTGGGCACGCTGCCCCCCCAGCCGAACTCCGGATGGTCGGCCACAGCCTTGATATAGTCCTTGGAGGTCGCCCATTCGATGAAGCTTTCGCCTGATCGGCGTTTTCCGTACCAGCGGGCACAGCCATGGCCCAGGCCCACAGCCAGTTCGCACCGACCGGGTTGCCCGCATTCGGCGACTGTGCATAGGCCACGCCGTCAACCTCCAGGAACGAGGCGGCGATGGTGGCGTCGATCCACATGCCGCATTTGCCTTCGTTATAAAGCGCCAGGATCTCGTTGAACGAATTGCCTTCCGAACCCGGCGGGCCATAGGTGCCCAGCAGATCGACGTAGAAGTTGATCGCGGCCTTCCATTCGTCGCTGTCCAAGGTTGGCTTCATCTCGGCATCAAACCAGGCCCCCCCGCCGAAGGAGTTCACCACGGTGGTGATGAAAGCCATGTTGTCACCCCCCCAGCCCGGCTTTCCGCGCAGGCAGACGCCATAAACGCCATTGTCGGGATCGTGGATCGCCGCGGCGGCGGCCTTGATATTGTCCCAGCTGTCATTGTCGGCAACGGTGACACCCGCGGCATCGGTCAGGTCCTTGCGATACATGACCATCGAACTTTCGCCATAGAAGGGTGCGGCATAAAGCTTGCCATCCGCCGACAACCCGTTGCGGATCGCGGGTAGCATGTCGTCGATGTCATAGCCCGCACCGAACTCCAGCGGTTCGATCCAGCCCGCCTGCCCCCCCCAGATGGGCGCTTCCTGCATGCCGATGTTGATCACGTCGTACTGGCCGCCCCCCCCGGTCGCGGTGTCCGAGGTCACCTGCTCACGCAGCACGCCTTCCTCCAGCGAGACCCAGTTCAGCTCGACGCCGGTTTTGGCCGTATAGGCTCGGCGACCTTCTGCATGTTGATCATGTGACCGTTGTTCACGATCGCGATCGTGAGCGAGTCTTCGGCGTACCCCCCCGTGCCAGCCATCATCGCGGCGGCACTGACCGCAGCCAGTGTTGTCTTCAAGCGCATCCTGTTCCTCCCAGATCTTGGATGTTGTGCAAAAACGGTAGCGCCAAACATGCCGCGCTGTCAAAATTATTTTTACGCGCGTAAATTTTTTGGTGTAGTATGTTTTAAATCAATATGTTACGCAGATCCCCCCTCATAACCAACCGCCCGTCAAAAAGGGTCACTTCGCGCGTCACACGGCGTTCCCCCCCGGTCTCGATCAAAGCCAGAATCGTCTCCACGCTGCACGAGGCAATCGCCCCCCCATAATCCTGGGAGATCGTCGTCAGGCTGGGACAGGTAAATCGCGAGAACGGGTGGTCATCATGCCCCCCCGCAATCCTCAGCGCACTGCCGCCCCCCCCTGACCGACCCGCATCCCGCTTTCGAAGGCAGCAGACAGCAGGCCAATGGCCAGCCTGTCGTTCGAGCACAGCACCGTGTTCGTCGGCAACTTGTGTTCGGCAATCACCCGCGTGCCTTCGGTGAATCCGATGTCTTCAAAGTCCCACCCCCCCTCGCCATCAACCTGGATCAAATGCGGGGGGGCATGTGACAGCCGTTCCATCGCCGCGATATAGGCCATGCGGCGTTTATAGGCGTTCGGTTGATCGGTGTCTTCATTTCGAAAAACGCAGGCGGCTCACCGGTCCGGCACAGGTAATCCACCATCAGGCCGATGCTCTGCGCGTTATCGGACCCAAAGAAGGCCTCGCCTATGCCGTCCAGGTTCGCGTCGAACAGAACGGTCGGGATCTCTTCAGCAAAGGCGGCAACCATCTCTGCGTGCGATGCCCTGCCCAGAGGCGCAAGCAGGACGCCCGCAGCTTGATCGCCCGCAAACTGTCCAGGTTCGCAATTTCCTGGTCCGGTCCGCCGTGGGAGCTCAGAAGCAGCGGGTTGAATCCCGCCACGATGATCTTCTCTTCGATCATCCGCGCAATCCCGGCAAAGAACGGATCGGTCAGGTTGGGCACCACAAGGCCGATGTTCTTGGTCTGCTGCCGGTTCTGGTTAATCGCATAGATGTTCGGGCGATAGTCATATCGTTCCAACGCGGCTTCGATACGCGCCCGCGTGGATTTGCGCACGCTGTCGGGATCGTTGAAATACTTCGAGATCGTCGGGCGGGAAATCCCGCTGACTGACGCGAAGTCTTCCATGTTCCTGATTTTTGCACTGGCCATTCGCGCGGCTTTCCAGAAAGATTTGCACCCAAGGCATGTGGAACGCCACTGCCTCGCACAAGAATAGTTTGCGCGCGCAAACTTTCAAAGAAAATCTCCTGGCGGACCCTTGGGGGGGAGTGAGAAGGACGTTGAACCATCAGGCGTTGCACCAGGTCTGTTGGGCCACAGTCCAGCACGCATTCCCTGATGTGACTGCCGCCGGGTGTGGCCCATTTCCCTCCAGATGCGGCCAAGTCAGCCTGCGACAGCGAATGAGCTCTTCCCATCCTTCGTGTCGACACCTGACAACATCTTCAGTCCAGCGCCATCGTCGCTCCCCCCCTATCCCGCCAGACATTCAAACGGCCTCGGATGAAACCCGAGGCCGCCTCTTCATGTTATGTGCTCAACTGACCTTTTGAAACATTCAGGTCATGACGTGTGACACACCACACAAACAACAAGTTCAGACCCGCATCAGCCGCATTTCGAATGGCCGCAGGACGCGCAGGTCATGCAGCCTTCGACCATGCGCATGTCGAACTGACCGCAGGACGGACAGGCCGGACCGCGCGGTGCGCCCAAGTTTACCACCTCGGCCTGTGGGTCGGATTTCAGCCCCCCCATGCCCTCGCCTTCAATGAAGCCTGTGGCAATCATGTGTCGTTCGATCACGCCGCCGATGGCCGCCAGGATCGACGGGATGTATTTGCCCTGCACCCAGGCCCCCCCACCACGCGGGTCGAACACCGCTTTCAGCTCTTCGACCACAAAGCTTACATCGCCACCGCGACGGAACACGGCAGACACCATGCGGGTCAGCGCCAGGGTCCAGGCGTAATGTTCCATGTTCTTGGAGTTGATGAAGACCTCGAACGGGCGGCGGTGTCCGCCGTGCACGATATCGTTCACGGTGATATACATCGCGTGTTCGGTGTCCGGCCACTTGAGCTTGTAGGTATGACCCTCGAGCGATTGCGGCCGGTCCAAGGGCTCGGACATATAGATCACCTCGGCATCCGCACCGTCCCCCCCGCCGACATGCTCGGGGGGGCTTTCGCCCGGTGCGGCTTCGGTGTTTTCCGACACCGACAGGACCGAGCCGGTCACATCATTCGGACGATAAGTGGTGCAGCCCTTGCAGCCGGTCTCCCACGCTTGCAGGTAGACGTCCTTGAAGTCCTCGAACGAGATATCCTCGGGGGGGCAGTTGATCGTCTTCGAGATCGAGCTATCGACATTTCTGCGCCGCCGCCTGCATCTTGACATGGGCCGAGGGGGGGGCGAGGGTCTGGGCGTTGACGAAATAGTCGGGCAGCTCGCGGTCGCCGAACTTGTCGCGCCACATCTGCACGGCATAGTCCACGACCTCTTCTTCGGTCCGGGTCCCGTCCTTTTGCAGCACCTTGCGGGTGTAGGCATAGGCAAAGACCGGCTCGATCCCCCCCGATGACACATTGCCTGCATAGAGGCTGATCGTGCCGGTGGGCGCGATCGAGGTCAACAGCGCGTTGCGAATGCCATGGTCACGGATGGCGTCGCGCACGTCATCATCCATGTGCTGGAGCGAACCGGAGTTCAGATAGGCCTCGGCCTCGAACAGCGGGAAGGCACCCTTCTCTTTAGCCAGTTCGACCGACGCCAGATACGAGGCGCGCGCGATGGCCTTCATCCAGACCTCGGTCAGATCAGCCGCTTCGTCGGAGCCGTATTTCAGCCCCCCCAGCATCAGAAGCGCGTCAGCCAGACCGGTGACCCCCCCAAGACCGATGCGCCGTTTGGCCTGGGCCTCCTGGCGCTGCGCCTCCAGCGGGAAGCGGCTTGCATCAACCACGTTGTCCATCATGCGCACGGCGGTGGTGACCAGCGTGTTCAATGCCTCGATGTCCAGATGCGCCGCGTCCTCGAACGGGTCGGCCACCAGGCGGGCCAGGTTGATCGACCCCCCCAGCAAGCAGGCGCCATAGGGCGGCAGGGGGGGTTGTTCGCCACACGGGTTGGTCGCCGCAATCTGCTCGCAATAGTTCAGGTTGTTCATCTGGTTGATGCGGTCGATGAAGATCACGCCCGGCTCAGCGAAATCATAGGTCGCGCGCATGATCTTGTTCCACAGATCGCGCGCCTGCACGGTGTGATAGACCACGTCGCCGAACTTCAGCTCCCAGGAGGCATCGTCCTTCACCGCCTGCATGAAGTCGTCCGTCACCAGCACCGACAGGTTAAACATGCGCAACCGCGCACTGTCCTGCTTGGCGGTGATGAAGTCGTTGATGTCCGGGTGGTCGCAGCGCATGGTCGCCATCATCGCGCCACGACGGCTGCCCGCCGACATGATGGTGCGGCACATGGCGTCCCACACGTCCATGAAGCTGAGCGGGCCAGAGGCATCCGCCGCCACCCCCCCATGCACATCCGCGCCACGCGGGCGAATGGTCGAGAAATCGTATCCGATGCCGCCGCCTTGCTGCATGGTCAGAGCGGCCTCTTTCAACATATCGAAGATCCCGGCCATGCTATCGGGGGATGGTGCCCATGACGAAACAGTTGAACAGAGTCACGGCGCGGCCCGTGCCTGCGCCCGCAGTAATGCGGCCTGCGGGCAGGAATTTGAAATCCTCCAATGCGGCAAAGAATTCCTGCTCGCGCTCCGGCTCCGCCTCGGACAGGCTGCGCGCGATGCGACGCCAGCTGTCTTCGACCGTCAGGTCGATGGGATCGCCATCCGCTTGTTTGAAACGGTATTTCATGTCCCAGATGGACTCGGCGATCGGGGGGGCGGCAAAGCGGCTCATGCAGGCGATTCCTGTTCGTGTTGAGGGCTTTTCAGAATAGGCGGCAGAGTACGGTATCGTCAATTGCCTTTCGGGGGGGGAAACGGGCTAGATTCTTGCTCCGTTCGCACAATATCTGGGGGGGGCGCGCTGTGCCAAACACCATAAATCTAGTCAAGCTCTGCGTCGGTGCGGAACGTGTCGAGGATCTGGAAGCCTGGCAGATCGCGCGTGCCGGAGGCCGCCCGGGATATGAGCCGCGCCATGTTACCCGCATGTGGCCCAAGCGCGAGGCGGAGCTTTTGAACGGTGGCTCGCTCTATTGGGTTTTCAAGGGGGGGTTCATCTTGGCCCGCCAAACGGTTCTTCGCCTGGACGAGGTGATCGGTGAGGACGGCATTCGCCGCTGCGGTATCGTCATGAGCGCAGACGTGGTGCGCACCGAAAGCGTGCCCCCCCGTCGGGCCTTTCAGGGCTGGCGCTATCTGACGCCCGAGGATGCCCCCCCTGCCGACCTGACCCTGGCCCGCCGGGACGAGGACGAACTGCCCCCCCACGACCTATCTGCCGCGCTGGCCGATATCGGCATCCGTTGACCTGGGCCGGTGGTGCTCCCGTCCCGCGATCTGCGCATCAAAGATGCTTGCCGCGGGTTGGGCGGGGGGGCCTGTTTTGTTACACAAAATAGGCTAAAGGCAGCAGCGGGCGGTGCCTACGAGATCGGCGTCGTCTCGTTTCGCTTGGAAGGGGGGGCTTTGCCCCCCCCGGCACCCGTCATCAGGCGGGCACCCCCCCCAGGATATGTTCAGCAAGATAAAGAGCTTAGCCGGTAATTTCGAGCTGTTCCAACAGGGCTTTCAAAAGCCCGCGATTGTCGCCAGCCCAATCCGCCTTGCGGGACTTGAACAGGGTGGCCTGGCTCTTGTGAACCGGGGGGGGACCTGCAAGGATCTTCAGATGGTTCGCACGCAGGGTTTCACCGGTCGAGGTGATGTCGGCAATTGCTTCGGCGGTCTCGTTCTTGACCGTGCCTTCGGTCGCGCCCTGGCTATCGACCAACTGGTAATCCGCCACGCCATGATCGCGCAGGTGATCGCGAATAAGGCGGTGGTATTTGGTGGCGATGCGCAGGCGGAAACCGTGTTCAGCCCGGAAGGCCGCCGCAACGGCATCAAGGTCATCCAGTGTATTCACATCCACCCAGCATTTTGGCACGGCGATAATCAGATCAGCGTGGCCAAAGCCCATGGCGGCAAGCTCGCCCACCTTGTCTTCCCACAGGCCCAACTTTTCGCGCACCAGATCCGAACCCGTCACGCCCAGATGGATGCGTCCGGCGGAAAGCTCACGCGGGATCTCTCCGGCGGACAGCAGGACAAGCTCGATCCCCCCCTCAGCCCCCCCCTCGACGGCCGCGGCATATTCGCGCTCTGATCCGGTCCGGGCCAGCCGCACACCGCGCGCACCGAACCAGTCGAATGTCTTCTCCATCAGACGGCCCTTGGAGGGCACTCCCAGTTTGAGGGTCATTTTTCGCCCCCCCCTTGTTCGATTTGTGCAATTTCAAGCGTCATTTCCGGGCGAATTACTGCGCCGATTGCAGGAATTTCACGACCTTTGCCCAGAACCCGTGTCAGCGCATCATAGCGTCCACCTGTCGCCACGGGGGGGGAAGATCCGGCCGGTTCTCGGCATAAAACCCGAAAACAAACCCATCGTAATACTCCATCGACGTCCGGCCGTACGACCCTTCGAACTCCAACGCGTTTACATCCACGCCACGGGTCGCAAGCGCGTCCAGCCGCGCCTCCATCCGGTCGACGGCGGGACCGATGGACGGCATGTCCACAGCGAGGTCGCGCAGATGGTCCAGGACATTCGGGCTGGTTTCGCGCAACGCGAGCAGATCATCCAGCAGGTCGACCTCAAGCCCGGAAATCGGCGCGGCTTCGGCATCTGCGCACAGAGTCTCGACCCGCTTGGCAATCTCGCGCGTGAACGCAAGCCAATCATCGGGCGTCGCACGTCATCGGATCTGCCTGGGCCAGAAGATCTTCGCGCCCGGCTGGCTGGGGGGGCGCACGGCCCGCAAACCGGTCCAGCAACGCCCGGAAGCGGCGCGGGCGCCAGATGTGACGCAAGAGCGCAGCCTTGCGGCGCTCGGTCGTCCTAAGTCCCCCCCGCACAGCGGCCAACAACAGCCCCCCCAAATCACCAGTGGCAGCCCGCAGGCCCAACCCCCCCTCAAGGATTGAGAAATCACGGAAAACACCTCAGCATCTGCGGCTGGTGGACTGTCACGTTCGAAAAGCTCGTAGCCAACCTGAAAGTGCTCCGGTGCACGATGCGCAGCTTCTTCCTGGGCGCGGAACACTTCACCCATATAGGCGTAGCGCGCAGGTTCGGCTCCATTGGTCATATGCATCTGTACCACGGGCACGGTGAAATCGGGGGGGCGCAACATGGCCTCGCCCATCACCGGGTCATTGGTCACGTAAGCGCGCGCACGGATGTCCTCGCCATAGAGGTCCAGAAGCGTGCCGGCGGGTTGCAGGATATCGGCCTCGATCACCTGCGCGCCGGCTTGTTCGAAACGGGCCAGAAGGCGAGCCGCTTCGGCCCGGATGAAGGATTTGTCAGCCATCCGTGGCCTCGATAATCTCGCGCACCTTGGCGACCAGGTCACCACGCGCGCATTCGAACTGCGACGGGCGTTCCTTCCATTCCTCCAGCGTGGCGTTTTCGGCAATCTTGGCCCCCCCCAGCACCAGGTCCTTGATCTGAATCTTACCCGCCGCGAACTCATCCGAACCCGCGATCACGGCGACCGGAGAGCTCCGTTTATCCGCGTATTTCAACTGGTTACCGAAGTTTTTCGGGTTGCCCAGATAGACCTCGGCGCGAATGCCAGCATCGCGCAACTCGGCAACCATGGCCTGATAATCGGCCATGCGCGACCGGTCCATGACGGTCACGACCACAGGACCTTCGGCCTGCCCGTCCATGCGCCCCCCCTTGGCGCGCAGCGCGGCCAGCAGGCGGTCGACACCGATGGACACGCCGGTCGCGGGCACGGCCTGGCCGGTGAAGCGTTTCACAAGATCGTCGTAGCGTCCGCCGCCTGCGACCGAACCGAACTGACGCGGACGGCCCTTTTCGTCGAGGATTTCGAAGGTCAATTCAGCCTCAAAGACAGGGCCGGTGTAATAGCCGAGGCCACGCACGACGGACGGGTCGATCTCAATCCGGTCCGGACCGTACCCTTGCGCCGCCAGCAAGTCGGCGATCTGTTTCAGCTCGTCCACCCCCCCTTCGACACCGATCTTGCTGTCGCCAACGGCAGCGGAAAGATTGGCGAGTGTTTCCCCCCCCGCATCCGCCCCCCCTTTCGAGGTCAAGAAGGCCAGCACAGGTTCCGCCTGGGTATCTTCCAGCCCGACACCATCAATATAAGCACCCGACGCATCCAGACGGCCCTTGCCCAGCAGCGCGCGCACACCGGCTTCGCCCACCTTGTCGAACTTGTCGATGGTACGCAGCACTGCGTCGCGTTGGGCACCCTCATCGAGGCCCATGACCTCCAGCACGCCGTTCAAAACCTTGCGGTTGTTCACGCGGATCAGGTAGTCGCCGCGGGGGGGAATGCCCACGGTCTCCAGAGTATCCGCCAGCATCGCGCAGATTTCGGCATCCGCGGCCATCGAGGCCGTGCCGACCGTATCCGCATCACACTGATAAAACTGGCGAAACCGCCCCCCCGGCCCCCCCGGCTTTTCATTACGCCACACGGGCCCCCCCATCGCAAAGCGGCGATAGGGGGGGGTGGGCAGATCGTTGCGGTGTTGGGCATAGACGCGGGCCAGTGGGGGGGCGGTCAGGTCATAGCGCAGCGCCAACCATTTCTCGTCATCCGCTTCCTGCCAGGCAAAGACGCCCTCGTTCGGGCGGTCCACGTCGGCAGGAACTTGCCCAGCGCCTCGACCGTCTCAACCGCCGAGCTTTCCAGCGCATCAAAGCCATAGCGATGATAGACCCCCCCGGCAATCTGATCGAGCATATGTTTACGCTCGCTCACCTCCGCGCCGAAATAGTCGCGAAAGCCTTGGGCGTTTCCGCCTTGGGCCGGGGGGGCTGTTTCTTCTGCTTGGCCATGGGTCCGTCCGGGTTCAGGTCACTGTCGCGGGCGGTCTAGCGGATGGGGGGGGCCGAATGGGCAAGGAATGGCTGCGGATCAATAGGAAACTTCGCAGATATACTTGTCGTAGACCCAGCCGTTTGGCCCCCCCGAATAGGTCCAGTCATCAATCCCACGCTGTACGATCACCTCGCGCCAGTGGTCCGCACTTTCGGGCTCCATGGTTATGACAAACGTGCCGGGTGTCAGTTTCTGCATAATTTCGCAGGTGGTCGAGGCGCAGGCCCGCAGGGCGAGGAAGTTCTCCCTTCCGGGTTCAATTTGCAGACGACATATTGTTCACCGTCATAGGCAAAGGCGGGGGGGTTGGCCAACAGGATCAAGGCAAGGGCGAGGCGTTTCATCATGTCCTCCATTTTACCCCCCCAACCTCCCACGCCGAACATTGGGGGGGGCTATGACATGGATCAGGAAGGGTATAGGAAAGCGCCATGGATATGGAACGCGAAACCCGCCTGGAAGAACAGATCGCCCACCTCACCCGCACGGTCGAGGAACTGTCGGATGTCATTGCCCGCCAGGATACGGAGATGGATCAGCTGAAACGCCGGGTGGGCCTTTTGATGTCACGTGAGGCGGAACGCGAGGCGGCGGGGGGGTCCGGTGGGGGGGTCGTCATGGGAGACGAGCGCCCACCGCATTACTAGCGCAACTTGAGAGGGCTTGCCCGGAGTTTTCGAAAATTCCGGGCCGTTTCTTCGAAGAAAACGGGGGGGCTAGACCTCCTCGACGTGCACCACCCCCCCGGTGATCGACTTGATCGCCCCCCCCTTGATCTGCGGGTTGAGCGGGAAGCTCTTGCCCAGTGTCATGTCAACTTCGCCCGGCAAGGTGGGGGGGTCCATCAGGGTCAGGCTGACCTCGCCCGGTTTTATCCCACGTGCGGTTTCGGCGGCATTGGCCAGAAGGCTCGCCACTGCTTCGATCGCCGCCGGACGGTCCACATGCACATTCAGCGCCATGCCGCCTGCATCGGCCACCACCGCGTCAATGGGCGCGACTGAACGCGCAATCGGGTCAAACTGGCCTTCGTTGAAGCGGCCTTCCAGCGTCATGACAACCTGTAGGGTCTCGTCAAAGACCCGCCGCGTTTTCTCAAAATCATCAGGGAACAGCGCCATACCGGACACCTGCCCGGTCGGGTCCGAGATATTCATGCGGAAGAACTGCGTGCCCCCCCGGCCCGACTTACGCTGCTGCAACCCGCCGACGATCACGGCGACCTTGCCGACCGCCGCGCCGTTCTTCTCGGCCTTCTCGCGCAACCCATCCAGGGTCAGCACACCCTTGCGCTTCAGTGCGGGCAGATAGTCGTCCAGCGGGTGGCCGGTCAGGTAAAAACCAATGGCCTTGTGTTCTTCGGCCAGCCGTTCATTGGGCAGCCAGTCGCCCACGGGCGACAGGCGCGGTTCGGGCAAATCCTCGCCCGCCTCGCCAAACAGGCTGACCTGGGCCGAGGCGCGTTGTTCATGGATCGCCGCAGAGTAACTCACCAGCGCGTCCAGACTGTCAAAGACCTTGCGCCGATTGTCATCCAGCACGTCGAAGGCCCCCCCGGCGCGCGCCATCATCTCCAACGGGCGCTTGCCAACCCGTTTCAGGTCGACCCGCCGCGCCACGTCGTAGAGGTTGACAAACGGCTTGTCGCCCCCCCGCCCCCCCTCAACAACAAGCTTCATCGCCTCCAACCCCCCCACGTTTTTCAGCGCGCCCAGCGCGTAGACGCAGCGCCCTTCGCTGACGCTGAACGTCTCGATCGAGCGGTTGATACAGGGCGGAACGATCTCGATATCCAGACCCCCCCGCCGCACTTCCTCGGCGTAGACAGACAGCTTGTCAGTCAGGTGGATATCGCAGTTCATGACACCCGCCATGAATTCAACAGGGTGGTTCGCCTTCAGCCAGGCGGTCTGGTAGGACACCACCGCATAGGCCGCCGCGTGGGATTTGTTGAAACCGTAGTTGGCGAATTTCTCCAGAAGGTCGAAGACCTCCATCGCCTTTTTCTGGTCGACCCCCCCGTTTGCCTTGGACCCTTCGACAAATTTCGGGCGCTCGGCATCCATCGCCTCCTTGATCTTCTTACCCATGGCCCGACGCAGCAGGTCAGCACCGCCGAGGCTGTAGCCCGCCATCACCTGGGCGATTTGCATAACCTGTTCCTGATAGACGATAATCCCCCCCTGAGTTTCCTCAAGAATATGGTCGATCAGCGGATGCACGGACTCGCGTTCCTTGAGCCCGTTCTTGACCTCGCAATAGGTCGGAATGTTCTCCATCGGGCCGGGACGATAGAGCGCCACCAGCGCCACGACATCCTCGATACAGGTGGGTTTCATGCGGCGCAGAGCGTCCATCATGCCCGAGCTTTCCACCTGGAACACCGCAACCGTCTTGGCCGAGGCATAGAGGTCATAGGTGACCTTGTCGTCCAGCGGGATCGCGTTGATCTCGTTCACCGCGCCCTCGGGCGGATCGTACAGTTGAGTACCATCCGGGCCGATGTGAATGTCACGCCCTTCACCCTTGATCAGGTCCACAGCGTTCTGAATGACGGTCAGGGTCTTCAGACCCAGGAAGTCGAACTTGACCAGTCCGGCCTGTTCCACCCATTTCATATTGAACTGGGTCGCCGGCATGTCCGAGCGCGGATCCTGGTAGAGCGGCACAAGCTGATCCAGTGGCCGATCGCCGATCACGACGCCCGCCGCGTGGGTCGAGGCATTCCGGAGCAGCCCTTCGACCTGCTGGCCGTATTTGAGCAACCGCGCGACGACCTCTTCCGCTTCGGCCTCTTCCCGCAGGCGCGGTTCATCCGCCAGCGCCTTTTCGATGGAAACGGGTTTCACCCCCCCCTCGACCGGGATCAGCTTCGACAGCCGGTCCACCTGGCCATAGGGCATCTGCAGCACCCGGCCCACGTCGCGCACTGCTGCCTTGGACAGAAGCGCACCGAAGGTAATGATCTGCCCTACCTTGTCGCGGCCATACTTCTCCTGCACGTAGCGGATCACCTCTTCACGGCGATCCATGCAAAAGTCGATGTCAAAGTCGGGCATCGACACACGTTCCGGGTTCAAAAACCGTTCGAACAGCAGGCTATATCGCAGCGGATCAAGGTCGGTAATGGTCAGCGCATAGGCCACCAGGCTGCCCGCACCGGACCCCCCCCGCCCCCCCGGCCCCCCCACCGGAATGCCTGATCCTTGCCCCCCCATTTGATAAAGTCGGCAACGATCAGGAAATAGCCGGGAAAACCCATGCCCTCGATGATGTCCATCTCGAAATCGAGGCGCTTATAATACTCTTCCTCGCTCACTGCATGGGGGGGAATGACCGCCAAGCGACCTGCCAGCCCCCCTCACGGGCCTGACGGCGCAGTTCCTCAACCTCGTCATCGGCGAATTTTGGCAGGATCGGATCGCGGCGATAGGCTTGAAAAGCACAGCGCTTGGCGATTTCCACAGTGTTTTCAATCGCCTCCGGAAGGTCTGCGAACAGCGTGACCATTTCTTCTGGGCTTTTGAAATAATGCTGCGGCGTCAGGTGGCGACGTGGTTCCTGCTGGTCGACATAGGCCCCCCCTTCCTTGATGCAGATCAGCGCATCATGGGCTTCATAGATGTCGGATTTCGGGAAATAGACATCATTGGTCGCGACCAGCGGGATGCCCATCTGATAGGCCATTTCGACGAAGCCGCGTTCGGTCGCGCGCTCAACTTCCGTCGTCTTGCCGCCGTCGCCCGGATGGCGTTGCAGCTCGACATAAAGCCGGTCGCCGAAACAGGTGTGCAGCCGCGCCATCAACGCCTCGGCCTTCGCTCGCTGACCCGAGGACAGGAACTGCCCCCCCACAGGCCCTTCCGCCCCCCCGCCAGACAAGCAGATCAGACCGGCGCTGAACTCTTCCAACTCCTCTAGCGTGACCGAGGGCAGCGCCCCCCCATGCTTGTCCACGTAAAGGCAAGAATTGAGCTTCATCAGGTTCTCATACCCACCCTCATTCTGGGCCAGCAGAACCACTGCGGCAGGGCCGCGCGGCTTCTCGCCCGGCGCGGGCGGATCGTATTCGACATCCACCTGACAGCCGATGATCGGCTGCACCCCCCCGGCACCCGAGGCAATTACCGAAAACTCCAACGCCGCGAACAAGTTATTGGTGTCCGTCACGGCCACGGCGGGCATGTTCGCCTTCTCGCAGAGGCCGGACAATTTCTTGACCGGAACAGCCCCCCCTTCCAGCAGGGAATATTCGGTGTGAAGGCGGAGGTGAATGAATCGGGGGGGATCGGCTGTCATGGCGCTCAACTTACCCCCCCCGTCGTGACGCCGTGAAAGAGCCAATCCCAAACCTGACCTAACACGAAAAACTTGCCAGATGATCAAATCTCGGCTTTCCTGTCTGCCGGAGAAACAACAAAACCCGCGCTGCCTCTACGCCGCATCGAGGCGGCGCTTTTCGGGACCGACAGGGTAAGGCGGCGGGACTTTCTAATGGATATCTCCTTTCGTCTGAACGGAGAGTGTGTGTCGCTGACCGGCGTGGATCCCACCCGGTCCGTTCTGGATTACCTGCGTGAGGATAGGGGGGGCCTGACCGGCACCAAGGAAGGCTGCAACGAAGGCGATTGCGGCGCTTGTTCGATCATGGTCGGGGGGGATACGGGTGGCATTCGCGCACAGAACGCCTGCTTGATGATGCTCGGGCATATTGATGGCAAGGCGCTTGTCACGGTCGAGGGGGGGCTGGCAGGCGCGGATGGCACGCCCCCCCATCCGTGCAGCAGGCCCTGGTGGATCATCACGGCTCGCAATGCGGCTTCTGTACGCCGGGCTTCGCAACGACCCTGGCGGTGGGGGGGCATTTGACCGGCGAACGTGACCTAAAGACCCTGCTGGGTGGGAACCTGTGTCGTTGCACCGGTTACGCGCCCATTCTTCGGGCCGCCGAAGCAGCCGCCAATGACGCGCCACCACCGCATCTGACGCGCGCCCTGGAGGGGGGCCCCCCGCCCCCCCGACGCGAGCAAGGAGGCGGGCCCGGCTTGCCCGGGCTCCGTTGACGCGCTCGCAACCCTCTACGCCGACCATCCGGAGGCAACGTTGATCGCTGGCGCAACCGAGGTCGCCTTGGATGTAAACAAGGCGTTGAAGGACCTGCCCACACCGATATTCCTTTGCCACATCAAGGATTTCGACAAGGTGGACATTACCGATGACCGGATCACCTTCGGCGCAGGTACCTCCATCGAAACCCTATGCCAGGTCATGTTTGACCACCATCCGGGCTTTTCCGCGATGCTGACCCGCTTCGGCTCTGCCAGGTGCGCGCTGCTGGCACAATCGGCGGCAATGTCGCCAATGGCTCACCGATCGCCGAAACACCTCCGCCGCTCATCGCTCTGGGGGGGGCAGAGCTGCACCTGCGCCATCGCGACACCCGGCGCAGCCTGCCGCTCGAGGACTACTATGTTGCCTACGGCCAACAGGACCGCGCAGCGGGTGAGTTCATCGAGGCCATTTCGATCCCGCGCCAGACCGACCGGCTACGCAGCTACAAAATCTCTCGAAGGTTCGATCAGGATATTTCTACGCTTCTGGGGGGGGCCTTCAATATTCATGTGAATGCCGGAAAAGTGCAATCGGCCCGTATCGCTTTCGGCGGCATGGCGGGTGTTGTGAAACGGGCCTCCGTCGTGGAGCAGGCGTTGACCGGTCAGCCCTGGACAGAAGAGACGATTGCGGGCGTCCAACAGGCGTTCGAGACGGATTTCGCACCGATCAGCGACCTGCGCGCCGGGGGGGCGGATTACCGTCGGGAGGTCGCCCGCAACCTGCTTTGGCGCTACTGGCACGAAGATCAGGGCACCCGGACCGCGATTGAGGGGGGGGTGGTGCCATGAGCACAGGTCACCCCCCCAAACCTCACGATTCCGCTGCGCTGCATGTTTCCGGGTCCGCGCGCTATCTGGACGACATCCCGCTCCCGGCCAACACCTTGCACCTGGCGTTCGGCCTGTCGCCCGAAGCCGCGGGGGGGCACATACATCAGCTGGACCTCTCCTCGGTGCGCGAAGCCCCCCCCGGCGTCATCGCTGTCATCAGCGCCGCAGACCTGCCCTTTGCCAATGATGTCTCGCCCTCAATCCACGACGAGCCGCTCTTGGCCGAAGGGGGGGAGGTCTTCTACCACGGTCAGCCGATATTCATTGTCGCCGCCACATCCCACCGCGCCGCCCGCAAGGCCGCGCGACTGGCCAAGATTGACATCACCCCCCCCTGCCCGCAATCGTGACCATTGACCAGGCGCTCGCCGCCGACAGCCGGTTCGAAGACGGGCCGGTCATCTGGCAAAACGGGGGGGACGTGCAGGATGCCCTTGCGCAGGCCGCGCACGTCATAGAGGGGGGGGCGGTTGAACTTGGTGGTCAGGAACATTTCTACCTCGAAGGTCAGGCTGCCGCCGCGCTGCCACAAGACAATGGCGACATGGTCGTGCACAGCTCGACCCAGCACCCGACCGAGATCCAGCACAAGGTGGCCGAGGCGCTGGACCTGCCCATGCATGGCGTGCGGGTCGAAACCCGGCGCATGGGCGGGGGGGGTTTGGTGGCAAGGAAAGCCAGGGCAATGCGCTGGCCGTCGCCTGCGCCATTGTGGCGCGAGCCACCGGCAGGCCCTGCAAGATGCGCTATGACCGCGACGACGACATGACCATTACCGGAAAGCGGCACGATTTCCGCATCCGCTACCGCATTGGAGTGGACGACAGCGGCCGCCTTCTGGCCGCCGATTTCACCCATCTCGTGCGTTGCGGCTGGGCTCAGGATCTCAGCCTCCCCCCCGTCGCCGACCGCGCAATGTTGCACGCGGACAATGCCTATCACATCCCAGTCATGCGCATCGAAAGCCACCGACTGAAGACAAACACTGCCAGCGCCACGGCTTTCCGGGGGGGCTTCGGCGGGCCGCAGGGCATGTTCGGCATCGAACGCGCGCTGGATCATGTGGCGCATGAGTTGAACATCGACCCGGTAGACCTGCGGCAACGCAACTTCTATCCAGCCCCCCCCACGGCCCCCCCGCATCAGCACACACATTACGGCATGGAGGTCGAGGATTTCGAACTTCAGCCGATGGTCACGGACCTGTTGCAACGCTCGGACTATGCCAATCGCCGTGCAGCGGTGGATCAGTGGAACCGCGAGAATTCGGTGTTGAAGAAAGGGCTGGCCCTGAGCCCGGTCAAGTTCGGCATTTCCTTTACCCTGACCCATCTGAACCAGGCAGGTGCGCTGGTGCATGTCTATCAGGATGGTTCGGTGTCGATGAACCACGGTGGGACCGAAATGGGCCAAGGGCTGAACCAGAAGGTTGCCCAAGTTGCCGCGCGCGCCTTCGGCATCGGGCTTGATCGCGTGCGCATTACCGCAACAGACACGGCGAAGGTGCCCAATACGTCAGCCACGGCGGCCTCATCCGGTTCCGACCTGAACGGCATGGCTGTCAAAGCCGCCTGCGACACCATCAAATCGCGCATTGTACAGCTTTTGTGTAAGGAACATTCTGTATCAGCCGACGATATCCGATTTGAGGATGGAAAAGTGCTCGTTGGCAATCAGGTCTTCACCTTCGCGGAAGTTGCACAAATCGCGTATCTGGCCCGGATCAGCCTGTCGGCGACCGGCTATTACCGCACACCAAAGCTGTCTTGGGACCGGATCCGCGGCCAGGGGGGGCGTCCCTTCTTCTATTTCGCCTACGGTGTGGCCGCGACCGAGGTGGTGATCGACACGCTCACTGGAGAAAACCGTATCCTGCGCGCCGACATCCTGCATGACGCGGGTACCAGCCTGAACCCGGCGCTGGATATCGGCCAGGTCGAGGGCGGATACATTCAGGGTGCCGGATGGCTGACCATGGAAGAGCTGCTGTGGTCTGACGACGGTCGCCTGCTGACACACGCCCCCCCCGCGACCTACAAGATCCCGACCGCGCGCGACGCGCCCGAGGTGTTCAATGTGGCGCTTTGGGATGGCGAGAACCGGGAGGAGACGATCTATCGCTCCAAAGCCGTGGGCGAGCCGCCTTTCATGCTGGGCATCAGCGCCTTTCTGGCCTTGTCCGACGCGATCTCGGCCTGTGGGTCACGCTATCCTGATCTGGATGCGCCCGCCACGGCGGAACGCATCCTGGCCGCTGTCAATCGGGTGCGCGGATGAGCCTGGACCTCGACATCCTGCGCGCCACCGTTGCGCGCCACGGCCGGGTCGCGAGGGTCGTCGTGGCGGATGTGGCCGGGTCTGCTCCGCGTGAAGTGGGGGGGGCCTCCATGCTGGTCTGGGCCGAGGGCGGTGGGATCGCGCAGTCCGGCACCATTGGCGGGGGGGGCGAACTGGAGCTGCGCGCAGCACAGCGCGCGCTTACCGCGCCGTTTGTCGACCGCATTGCGCTGGGTCCATCGCTTGGCCAATGCTGCGGCGGCGCGGTGACGCTTCTATGCGAACACTATGACGCGGACGACGTCAAAGCGCTGGAAACACGGCAGGTTCACGCCCGTGCCTTGACCGGTGCGGATATGCCGCTTGCCGTCAAACGGTTGGTATCGCAGGCACGAAATCAAGGCAATCAACCCGCGCCGCAGACCCTTCAGGGCTGGTTCGTCGAACCGATCAATCGGGCGCGCAAACCGCTCTGGATCTATGGTGCAGGACATGTCGGGCGCGCGATCGTGGGCGTGCTCGCCCCCCCGCTCGACCAATTCGCGGTTACCTGGGTGGACACGGGGGGCCGGAGCGTTTCCCCCCCCATGACCCGCCCGCCAATGTGACCACCTGCCCACTCCACATCCAGAGCGGGCCGTGGCACTGGCCCCCCCGGACAACGCGCAGCACCTGATCCTGACCTATTCGCACGCGCTGGACCTGGCGCTGTGCCACGCGATTCTTTCGCAACCATTCGCAAGCGTTGGCCTGATCGGAAGTACGACAAAATGGGCCCGTTTCCGCAGCCGCCTGGCCGCCATGGGCCACGCACCTGCGCAAATTTCACGCATCATCTGCCCAATTGGCGACCCTTCCTTAGGCAAAGCGCCGCAGGCCATTGCGGTCGGGGGGGTCGCCGCCGCGTTACTGAAAGACGTGGCAAAAATGCACAACGACAATGGGCAGGCCAACAGGGGGGGACAAGTCTTTGACGACACAGGGGGGGACGACAGAGGTAGCGGCGAGGGCTCAGGCAGACACTCTGCTGAAGCTTGACGGGCTCAGAAAGGCCTATCCGGGCGTGGTGGCGAATGACGATGTGTCCTTCGCGATCCGCCCCCCCGGCGAGGTGCATGCATTGCTGGGTGAAAACGGGGGGGCCGGAAAGTCCACATTGGTCAAGATGATCTACGGGTTGGTGAAGCCGGACGCAGGCGCCATGACCCTGAATGGGGGGGCCGCTTTCGTTCCGGCCAATCCGGCCGCCGCCCGCGCCGCAGGCGTCGCAATGGTGTTCCAACACTTCTCGCTTTTCGATGCCTTGAATGTGGCCGAGAACATCGCCCTTGGCATGGACAATCCGCCACCGCAACGCGAGCTGTCTGCGCGTATCCGCAAGGTCAGCCAGGAATACGGTCTGCCACTGGATCCGGAACGGGTGGTCGGGGGGGATCTGTCAGCCGGCGAACGCCAGCGGGTCGAGATCATTCGCTGCCTGTTGCAGGACCCGAAACTGTTGATCATGGACGAGCCCACCTCGGTCCTGACGCCGCAAGAGGTCGAGATCCTGTTTCACACCCTGCGCAAGCTGACCTCCGAAGGCACAGCAATTCTGTATATCTCGCATAAGCTTGAGGAAATCCGCGCGCTCTGCGAACACGCGACCATCCTGCGTCTGGGCAAGGTGGTGGACACCTGCGATCCGCGTGAGAAATCAGCACGGGAACTGGCCGAGATGATGGTGGGCACGTCATTGCATGTGCCGGAGCGCAAACCCGCCAAGGCAACGCGGCTGGTGCTGGAGGTTGACAACCTGTCGATGGAAAGCCCCCCCGGTGAGTTCGGCACCAGTCTGCGCAACATCAACCTGCAGGTCTTCGGTGGCGAAGTTCTGGGCATCGGCGGCGTCGCGGGCAACGGTCAAGACGAGCTGCTTCTGGCCTTGTCCGGAGAGCTGCCCTGCCCCCCCGGCGCGGTCCGCCTGATGGGGGGGAACGACGTGGGCCATCTTGGCCCGAACCAGCGCCGTGCCAAGGGGGGGCTTCTGGCCGCGCCTGAGGAACGGCTGGGCCACGCCGCCGCGCCCGATATGTCCCTGACGGAAAACGCGCTTTTAACCGGATCCGTGCGCAAGCACCTGGCCGAGAACGGCTTCATCAAGTGGAGCGCCGCCGAGGCCTTCGCCCTGCGCATCATCGAAAACTTCGACGTGCGCACGCCGGGGGGGCCAGAGAATGCCGCGCGTTCGCTATCCGGTGGCAACTTACAGAAATTCGTCATTGGCCGCGAGATCATGCAGCGGCCCGAGGTATTGGTGGTGAACCAGCCGACCTGGGGGGGTGTGGATGCCTCGGCTGCCGCCGATATTCGCCAGGCGCTCTTGGACCTCGCCCATCACGGCGCGGCGGTGGTGGTGATCAGCCAGGATCTGGACGAGTTGATGGAAGTGGCCGACCGCTTCACCGCCTTGAACGAGGGCCGCCTGGCCGAACCGGTGCCCACCGCCGGGCTGACGGTCGAGGATATCGGCCTGATGATGGGCGGGGGGGCCCATGACATGAAAGACGTTGCGCCCGAGCAGACTGTAGGAGGTGACGCATGATCCGCCTGGAAAAACGCCCCCCCTCTCCGTCAAAATTCTGGGCAGGGGGGGTCACGCCAATCCTGGCCGTGATCGCGACCATGATCGCAGGCGGCCTCCTATTCACCTTTCTGGGCAAGGACCCGCTGGAAGCCATTCGCACAATCTTCTGGGACCCCCCCCTGTTTCACGAGACTTTCGGCCCCCCCTATTCCCGCCCGCAGCTTCTGGTAAAGGCCGCACCGCTGATCCTGATTGCCATCGGCCTGTCGCTGGGCTTTCGCGCGGGCATCTGGAACATCGGCGCGGAAGGCCAATACATCATGGGCGCGATCTGCGGCGCCGGGGGGGTCGGCCTGGCCTTCTACCGTCCGAAAGCATCCTGATTTTCCCGGCCATGGTTCTGGCAGGTGCATTTGGGGGGGGCTGGGCCTGGGCGATGATCCCAGGGGGGGTTCTGAAAACCAAATTCGGCACGAACGAGATCCTGGTTAGCCTGATGCTGGTCTATGTGGCGGAAAGCTGGTTGGCCTCGGTCAGCCAAGGGCTGCTCAGGAACCCCCCGAGGGCATGGGCTTTCCCGGCAGCCGCAATTTCAAGGACTTCCCCCCCGCCGGACATAACGCAGAAATCATCGCGAATTCCGGCATGCACTGGGGGGGCGTGGTCGCCGCCTTCATCGCCGTTATCTTCGCCTATGTGCTGCTGACCCGGCACATGCTGGCTTTCAAGTCCGCCTGACCGGCGAGGCTCCGCGCGCGGCACGATTCGCAGGCGTGAATCCAACCCGTCTGGTGCTGTTCTGTTTGGGCGTCTCTGGCGCATTGGCAGGTATGGCGGGAATGTTTGAGGTCTCGGGTCCCGCAGGCCAGGTCACCATCGACTTCGGCTCAGGCTACGGGTTTACCGCGATCATCGTGGCCTTCCTGGGACGTCTGCATCCGATCGGCATCCTGCTGGCAGGGTTGCTCATGGCGCTGACTTACATCGGCGGAGAACTGGCACAGCTGATGCTGGGCCTGCCCGCCGCGGCCATCCAGATGTTCCAGGGCATGCTGCTATTCTTCCTGCTCGCCATGGACATGCTGTCAAACTACCGCATTCGGTTTGCCTGGAAGGAGGCGGCGTGATGGACTTTGGACAAATCAATCCGATCCTGCTGATCGCCTCGCTGATGGTGGCGGCAACGCCGATCCTGCTGGCGGCGATTGGCGAAGCCGTGGTCGAGAAAGCGGGCGTCCTCAACTTGGGCGTCGAAGGCATGATGATCACCGGCGCGGTGGTGGGGGGGTTTGCCATCGGCGTGAACTCGGGCAGCCCTGCGCTGGGTTTTGTCGGCGCGGCCATTGCGGGCGCGGCGCTGTCGATGCTCTTTGGTGTGCTGGTGTTGTTCCTTCTGTCCAACCAGGTGGCGACCGGACTGGGCCTCACGCTGTTCGGTCTGGGCCTGTCGTCCCTTATTGGTAAGCCCTACGAGGGCATGAAGGTGCCGACACTGGCAAAATGGGACATTCCGTTGTTGTCCGACATTCCAGTCCTGGGCCCGATCCTCTTCAATCACGACCCGATGGTCTATGTCAGCCTGATCCTGGTGGCCGTTGTCTGGTATGTGCTGAAATCCACCCGCGCCGGGCTTGTCTTGCGTGCGGTGGGGGGGGAAAACCACGATGCGGCACACCAACTGGGGGGGTATAAGGTCATCCGCGTGCGCATGATGGCGATTGGTTTCGGCGGTGCCTGCGCGGGACTGGGCGGAGTACATTTCCCTCGTGCGCGTCCCGCAGTGGGTCGAGGGCATGACGGCCGGTGCGGGCTGGATCGCGCTGGCGATTGTCGTCTTCGCCTCCTGGCGGCCCTGGCGGGTGCTGCTGGGAGCGTACCTGTTTGGCGGTATAACCGTGTTGCAGCTGAACCTGCAGGCCGCTGGCGTGGCCATCCCGGTCGAATACCTGTCGATGAGCCCCCCCTATGTCATCACCATCCTTGTGCTGGTCGCCATCTCGCTCAAGGGCAAGCATGGCGCGCCGGGCTCGCTGGGTCGTATCTTCCACGCATCGCATTGAGGCCCGCTTGACCCGACACGAGATCATAGAGGTTCTGGACGGCTACCATCCCAAGCTGGGGGGGAACAAGGTGGCCCTGGTGATGAACGGTTTGATTCTGCTGTCGGCACTGGCCATAGCGGTGGAGACCGAACCCAGCCTGCCCGAGGGTCTGCGCGATGGGCTGTTCCTGTTCGAAATCATCCTGCTGGGCGTTTTCACGGTCGAGTACATTCTGCGCCTGACCTGCTCCCCCCCCGACCGCTGAAATACGCGTTCAGCTTCTGGGGGGGGCTGATCGACTTTCTGACCATCGTGCCGGCCATCGCGCTTCTGACCCCCCCGCAATGGCAGGTGGTGCGCGCCTTCCGTCTTATCCGGCTGGTACGTTTGCTGAAACTATTCCGTACCTCGCGGGCGCTGAACCGGCTGATCCACGCCATGCATGAGGTGCGCGGCGAGTTGATGATCTTTGCCGTGGTCTCCGCCCTTATGCTCTATGTCGCCAGTGTTGGCATCTATATTTTCGAACACGAGGCACAGCCGGATGTCTTTACCTCGATCCCGGTCAGCCTGTGGTGGGCCGTCGCAAGCTTCACGACCGTGGGATATGGCGATATGGTGCCGATAACCCTGGGCGGAAGGATATTCACCACGCTCGTGCTTTTCACCGGTCTGGGCATCATTGCCGTGCCATCGGCCATCGTTACCACCGCCCTGCTGGAGGCCGAACGAGAGCTTCACACAGGCAAAAACAAACCTGACTGAACCATCAAGGGAGATTGATATGCGTTCCATGAAAACCCTTCTGGCCTCGGCGGCCATGGCCATCGGCCTGGCAGGCGCTGCCCAGGCCGACGATCCGACCAAGGTCGGCTTCATCTATGTGGGCCCCCCCGTGGGCGACGGAGGCTGGACCTACGAGCACGACCAGGGCCGCAAAGCCGTGGTTGAACACTTCGGCGACAAGGTCGAAACCGTGTATCAGGAAAGCGTGCCGGAAGGGGGGGCCGATGCCGAACGTGCGATCACCCAGATGGCGCTGGCCGGTGCTGACCTGATCTTCACCACCTCGTTTGGCTACATGGACCCGACCATCAACGTCGCTGCCAAGTTCCCGGATGTGAAATTCGAACACGCCACTGGCTACAAGCAGGCAGACAACGTATCGGTCTATTCGGCCCGTTTCTATGAAGGTCGCGCCGTGCAGGGCCACATCGCCGGGAAAATGACGCAGTCGAACATCGTCGGCTACATCGCCTCCTTCCCGATCCCGGAAGTCATCCGCGGCATTAATTCGGCCTATATCCACGCCAAGCGTGTGAACCCGGATGTGCAGTTCAAGATCATCTGGGCCTACACCTGGTTCGATCCGGCCAAGGAAGCCGACGCCGCCAAGGCGCTGATCGAACAGGGCGCCGACGTGATCCTGCAGCATACCGACTCGACCGCCCCCCCGCAGGCCGCCGCACAAGAAGCAGGCAACGTGATCACCTTTGGCCAGGCTTCGGACATGGCCGAATACGGCCCGATGCCGCGTGTCAGCTCGATCATCGACAACTGGGGGGGCCCTACTACATCGCCCGCACCCAGGCCGTGATGGACGGCACCTGGGAAAGCGTGTCGACCTGGGATGGTATCGGTGCCGGCATGGTTGGCATCGGCGAGATTTCGGACGCGGTGCCTGCCGACGTGAAGGCCGAAGCCGAAGCGCTGCGTGACGCACTGGGATCGGGCGAATACCACGCCTTTACCGGCCCGCTGAACAAGCAGGACGGCACCCCCCCTTGGTTGGCTGACGGCGAAACTGCCGACGACGGCACGCTGGCAGGCATGAATTTCTATGTCGAAGGCCTGGAAGGCGAGATCCCGCAGTAAGCGCCACCGGCGCACTTGCGGCCTGGCTCAACCGGGAAACCTAATCAAACGAAGCCCCCCCCGCCGCCGCGGGGGGGGCTTTTTCGTGCCGCCCCCCCACATGTGACGGGGGGGTGTCGCAAGGGGGGGTGCGCGGCGCGACGGAAACATCTTCCACGACCGTTACATGACTGAATGCAGATGGTCATTTAATGGAGATCACCATGGCAAGCACACTCATTTACGCCACCGCGATCCTTACAACGCTATCACTTCCCACAATGGCCGAACCCGGCAATCCCGGCGCGCAGTTCATGCAGAATTGGGATACGGACGAAGACGGCTACGTCACCCTGGACGAAGCACGGGACCGCCGCGAAGCCATTTTTTTTCGGCCTTTGATGCCGACGAGGACGGCACCCTTTCCGATGAGGAATACGCAATCCTGGATGAGGCTCGTGCACATGACCGGGACCGACAGGGGGGGCAGGGGGGGCAAGGCCAAGGCATGGGTCAAGGCCGCGGGATGGGGGGGCGTGGGCAGGGTCCGGGCCGTGGTCAGGCAAACGACACAGTGTCCCGACAGCCGATGGGCATTGGTGCCGGGTTCGCCATGGATCGCACCCATGTGGACCTGAACCAAGACGCGTCGTCACCCGTGAGGAGTTCATCACCTCCGTCGAAACATGGTTCACATCCAAAGATGCTGACCACGACGGTCGATTGTCTGTTGCCGACTTCGGTCGCAAGGGCTGAGCCGCCATCTGCGCCACGAAATCAGGCCCCCCCGCAAATCGCGGGGGGGCCTTTTACTTGGGCCACCCTCGTGCCAGTCTCTGCGAAGATCGAAACACAGAGGGCTCTCTGATGACAGAACAGAGCGATTTCATCATCATAGGCGGGGGGGGCATCGCCGGTGTTTCGGCAGGCGCAAGACTTGCCGCACTGGGATCGGTCACGCTGCTCGAGAAAGAAAGCGCGCTTGGATATCACGCGTCGGGCCGCTCGGCTGCTCTATTCGTGGAAGGGTATGGCAACCCGGCGGTACGAGCCCTGACAGCAGCCTCGCATGACCATCACAGCCAGGCGGGCGTGCTTTCGGATCGTGGGTTGATGTTGGTGGCGGGACCGGATCGGGAAGAGGCGTTCGAGCGGGAGTACCGCGACATGCATCTCGCACCGATTTCTCTGGACGAGGCACATACGAAGGTGCCGATCCTGAACCGCAATACAGTCACGCGCGCCGCCTTCAGTCCAGATATCTGGGACATCGACACCGACCTTCTGTTACAGGGTTTCGCCCGGACATTGCGCCGAAACGGCAAGATCGTGACCGGTGCCAAGGTCACGGCAATCTCTCGCACGGCCAATGGGTGGAAGGTCACCACCGACGGCAATGTCTTCCACACCCGCAAACTGGTCAACGCCGCTGGTGCCTGGGTCGACGAGATTGCGCAACTGGCTGGCATACAGCCCCCCCTCGGCTTTGTGCCGCTGCGCCGGTCCATGGCGCGCTTGCCAGCGCCCGGCGGAATGGACGTCAACACCTGGCCGATGGTCTTCGGCTCTGGCAATGCCTGGTATGCCAAGCCCGACGCAGGAGCCTTGATCGTGTCACCCAGCGAGGAAGACCCCCCCTGCGCGCCGCATGACGCCTGGGCGGATGACATGGTTCTGGCCGAAGGGTTGGCCCGGTACGAGGACATGGTGACCGAACCGGTAACCCGGCTGATGTCAAGCTGGGCCGGGCTGCGCACCTTCGCCCCCCCTGACCGCAACCTGGTAATCGGCCCGGACAGGCGCGATCCGGACTTCCTTTGGTGCGCTGGTCAAGGCGGGTATGGATTTCAGACCGCCCCCCCTGCGGTGGCGCAAATGCTGGCCGATCTGGTATCGGGCACCCCCCCCAGCAGCTCCCCCCCAATCACGCCCTTGAGAACCTGTGTCCTGACCGCTTGGGCTAACTGACCAGAAGGCCGATAGCTGTTTGGAAGTCAGGACCTTCCAAACAGCGTCCCGTTCTTGAAGGGTTTCTGCCACCGGTTCGATTAGACCACCACCGCCAAGCCAGCCAGGCCCTGAAGGGCGAAGCCATGTCGCCAAACAAAGACCTGGCCGATTTCGACACCGACCTAAGCTCGGCGGTAACTGCGGCGGTGCCAGAAGCTCCCGCAACAGAGGACGCTGCGCTCTTGCATGGCTGCGGGGGGGGATGCCCTGAGGGTCTGACCCCCCCCTTTGACATCCCGCGCGCGGCCGCCAACATGTCGCCATGGCCGAGCTTCTGATCGTCTATCATTCCCGCACGGGCGGCAGTCGTCAGATGGCCCAGGCCGCTGCGCAGGCGGCGCGGGCCCACCTGCCCTGCACCCTTCTGCAGGCAGACAAAGCCGGGCCGACAGATTTGCTGCGCGCCAACGGATATCTCTTCGTTGCACCGGAAAACCTTGCGACCCTGTCGGGACTGATGAAGGAATTCTTTGATCGCTGCTACTACCCGGTTCTGGGCCGGATCGAGGGGGGGCGGCCCTATGCCCAGATGATTTGTGCAGGATCCGATGGGCACGGTGCCGCCCGGCAACTGGCCCGCATTGCCACAGGCTGGTGCCTGCGCGAGGTTCAGCCGCCTCTGATCATCTGTACCCATGCCCAAACGCCTGAGCAGATCCTGGCACCAAAGACCTTGTCTGAGGCCCAACGCGCCCAAGCCCACGAGCTGGGCGAAGCACTTGGCGCAGGGTTGGAAATGGGCGTATTTTAGCGCGCATCTTGCCCTCACAAGAGCTCGGGTCCGAGCCCTGTGGACAATGACCTCTCAACTCACGACAAGCGAACTGCATCAGCGCCATTTGATCACCATGGGCACTCATTTTCACGGGCTCCCGCCCGCGTCGTCACTGACCTTTCTCTGCGGTGTCTTCCATCTGATTCTGATGTGCCAAGTCGCAGCAGGTCTGCCCCCCCCTCTTCCTTGTTTCCTATAGCAGGCAGAAAGGCCAAAACAGCAGCTCAACAACGACCTATGACGCCTGTCGCAGTGTCTACAATGATTGGGGGGGGATGGTGGAGCTAGGGGGGGAGTCGAACCCCCCCTGACCTCTTGCATGCCATGCATGTGTAGGTTGAGTTAATGTAGGTTAACGCAGGTGCTCGTAAGTAACAAAATCGTCTAAAATCAGTAGCTTACACCTCATCATATACAAGCGTAAGTTAATGCTCGTTAACGGGAAACACTTACGATTGTCTTACGAGGAGCTTACGAGATGCCAAAACTGAAACTCACCAAGACCAACATTGACCGAGTTGCGAAGCCCGGTGGCAAGACTGACACGCTGTATTGGGACACGAATGGTTTCGGCCTGCGGGTGAAAGCACCACCAGCCCCCCCGGCACAGCCGAGCGCACAGCGGCAGGCCGGGATAAGCCAAGGTGGTAGCCGTGCGAAACCCCCCCGTACCCGCGCTGCAAACGGCGCTGGTAAGGGGGGGGCATTTGGATTCAGCGAACCGAGCTTTGAGGCTTGGCTCTTCGACGGATGCAAACGGCGGGAGCCTGTTGTCGATCAGGACGAGGTGCCGCCGCGCGTTATCCGCCAAGTGGGCTGGCGGGTCTGTATGACCTGCTCGACACCCTTTTGGAGCACAGATGTTATCAAGGTTCGCATGTGCGAGAACTGCAAGCTGCCCCCCCCTCCGGGCCATCGCGGGCGCAACGGTAGAAAGAGGTCAACATGACCGCCGCATAGGAGTGGCTGTGGCGGCGCGGGTTAGCCACCCGCAGGTCCTACAGGAAACCGACGGACCCTAAACCATCGGAGCCAGCTAGGGCGGGTTATCTCCTTCCCCCCCGTGACCTAGTAAGCGCCTCGGGAACATGAGTTCCGGGGGGGCGCTTTTGTGATTTGCAGCTATGCCGGTCGAAGTCGCAACTGGCTGTTTGTTGCCAGCATCAACGTCACCCGAAATTCGTTGACAGCGTCTATCACTCCAACAGACATTGAGTAAATGAAAGAAAAAATCATCGCTGAGATTAAACGTCTCGCCCGCGAACTAGGCGAAGCGCCTGGCAATCGAACGTTCCTCCGTGAAACGGGCATTAGTGAGAGCGAGTGGAAAGGTATATTTTGGGCGCGCTGGAGTGACGCACTTGTGGACGCCGGATTACCGCCAAATAGCATCCAGAAGAAACATGAAGATGAATTTCTGCTTCGTAAGTATTGCGAAGCGACGCTGCACTTTGAAAGGCCTCCGACGAAGCCAGAAATGCGTATGTATTCAAAGCAGGTAGACGGTTTCCCTTCGTATACAACCATGCAGAAACGCTTTGGGTCGATGGCCAGTATTAGGCAGAGGGCGCGTTCTTGGGCTGCTGAAAATGAAGCGTTCTCTGGCGTTTTGCAGCTAATTCAACCTACCGATTTAACAGCGCATCCAGAAACGTCCTCCGATACAAACGACGGTTGGGTCTACCTGCTCCAATCTGGGGGGGCTATTATAAGATAGGACGAGGTCAGGAGCTAGAGCGGCGCGTAAAGCAAATCAGTGTAGCGTTGCCTGACAAGGTAGTGTTGGTCCATTCAATCAAGACAGATGATCCGTCCGGGATCGAAGCTTACTGGCACAATCGTTTCAAAGAGAAACGCCTTAATGGAGAGTGGTTTGCCTTGTCTCCATCTGAAGTTAGAGCTTTCAAAAGGCGCAAGTTTCAATAATCCATCTCACGAGCGGACATACCTTTGGATCGCGGTATTCAACAGAACGTGCTCAGAGCGAATATACGATTCGCCAAACCCGGCCCCCCCGTAAAACTTACGATCATCTTACGGGCGGGCTTTCGCAATAGCGGACGACGCCGATCACACTATAACTAATTGTTTTTAATGGAGAATTTGGTGGAGCCTAGGGGGGGAGTCGAACCCCCCCTGACCTCTTGCATGCCATGCAAGCGCTCTCCCAACTGAGCTAAGGCCCCCCCATGCCGCATGACGCGGATCGCGTCTGCCCGGCGTATCTAGGCGAAGGCGTGGGGGGGGTTCAAGTTAAAAATTTCCCCCCCACGCCTCGATTTTTTAGCCTTCGTCATCCTCGGTGGCGACATCGGCAATTTCGTCCAGCGAGACGTTGTCATCATCGTCGTCATCCAGGACATCATCGCCCAGATCCACGTCGCTGGTGTCATCGTCATCTTCCAGCACCGCATCGGCATCGTCGACCAGATCGTCCTTCATCACAGCCTTGTCGGCCTTGTCGGCAACCATGGTGCGGGTGGCTTTGCCGGTCTCGACATTCACCGTCTCGCCGGTATACGGGCTGACCACCGGATTGGCATTCAGGTCATAGAAACGCTTGCCGGTGGTCGGGCAAACGCGTTTGACGCCCCCCCATTCTTCCTTGGGCATGATGGCCCCCCCCTTCCGTGTTCAGTGTCTCTTGCGAAATCTGGGGGGGCCAGTTGCCACAACGGGACCAGACTGTCAAAGGCTTTTGCCAGACGGGTGTGAACAGGCGGATAACGGAGGCGCGATGCGCACGGCGGAAGTCTATGTGCTGGCAGGGGGGGATCCTGAGGTAGAGGTGGTTCTGAAACCCTCGCCTCGGTCGCGACGCCTGTCGCTGCGCGTTTCACGGCTGGACGGACGGGTCACGATGAGCGTGCCGCGTGGTGCATCACGCCGCGAAGCGGTGCGATTTGCGCAGGAACGCGCGGATTGGATTCGCACCCATCTGGCGGACGGCCCGACCGCATTGCGCCCTGTTCCCGGTGACAAGGTGCTTTTTGAGGGGGGGCGCGAACTGCCGCTGGTAGCCTCAGGCGGGCGTGCCGCCCGGCTGCAAGACGACGCGATCCACCTGCCGCTGTCCGCCCCCCCGCAAAAGACCGGAGCACGGCTTGCCGCCCTGTTCAAGACCCTGGCCCGGGATCGGCTGGCGGCGGCTTCGGATCGTTATGCAGACCAGGTCGGGCGCACTTATACCGGCCTGACCCTGCGCGACACGCGCTCGCGTTGGGGGGATCGTGCTCCTCGCACGGCGGGCTGATGTATTCCTGGCGTCTCATCATGGCTCCGCCCGACGTGCTCGATTATGTCGCCGCCCACGAGGTCTCCCATCTGGTGCATATGGACCACTCGCCAGCCTTCTGGGAACAGGTTGCAAGCATTTGTCCCAACTACGCCGCGCACCGCACCTGGCTGCGCGAAAACGGGGGGCTGATCTGCATCGTTATCGCTTCCGCGATTGACGTGCTGCCCATTTGTGATCACAAATAAACCATGGCAAATCCCACACGTTTCTCCGGCGAAGCCGGATCGGCCCATGACACCGTTTACCGAAGCCTGCGCACCCGCATCATGCATGGCGAGATGGACCCGGGCGAGGCGCTGACCCTGCGCGGGATCGGCAAACAGTACGGCGTCTCGATGACCCCCCCTGCGCGCGAGGCGGTGCGCAGGCTAGCAGCCGAGGGCGCGCTGACCATGTCCAGCTCGGGGGGGCGGGTGGCCGCCCCCCCGGACCTGTCCAATGACCGGATCGAAGAACTCGCGGCGATCCGTGCGCTGCTGGAACCCGAACTGGCCGCCCGCGCCCTGCCCCCCCGCGCCCATATGGCATTGATAGACAGGCTGCGCGCCATCAACGCGCGGGTCTCGGAATTCGTCGCCAAGCAGGACGCGGTGGGCTATCTGCGCACAAACCTGGAATTTCATCGCACCCTGTATCTTCGGGCTCAAGCCCCCCCTGCCATGCTTGCGATGCTGGAGACCGTCTGGCTGCAACTCGGCCCGACCATGCGCGCGCTCTATGCGCGGCGCAACAGATCGGATCTGCAGAAACATCACCGCATGATCCTTGCCGCTTTGGCCGCAGGGGGGGACGAACCAGCCCTGCGTCTGGCGGTGCGCACGGATGTGACCCAGGGACTTAAGATGCTGGTCAGCTGACGCAGCCGGATCCACACGCGAACACCGCCCCCCCAAAACGGGGGGGCGGTGCCACGAATACCCTACGGATTTGGACCTGGTGATCAGGCTGCGCGCGCCAGTAGTGCAGCAGCGGTGGTCGACACGGCCTCTTCCGCCACTTTCATCGTGGCTTCCGCGTCGGAAGACATACCCGCCGCATCAACCACCTCGACCTCGGTCATGCCCAGGAAGCCCAGGGTGAACTTCAGCCAGGACACGGCGAAATCATGCGGAGCCCCCCCCACCGGCGTCCCCCCCCGAGGCCACAACGATCACAACGCGCTTGCCAGTCAACAGGCCTTCGGGCCCGTTCTCGGTGTAGCGGAATGTGACGCCCACGCGGGCCACCTGATCAACCAGGCTTTCAGCGAAGAGGGCACACCGAAATTGTAGACCGGGGGGGTTGAAATGACCAGCAGATCAGCGGCCTGAAGTTCGGCGACCAGTTCGTCCGAATAGGTCAGCGCCTCTTTTTGGGCGTCGCTGCGCGCCTCAGGCGGGGGGGTAAAGGTGCCGCTGACCCAATCCTCGGTCAGGTGAGGCATGGGAGTATCGGCCAGGTCGCGGGTGGTGACATCACCGTCCAGGCGGGCGGTCAGCTGGTCGGTCAGGGTGCGGGAGGCAGAGCCGTCCTTGCGGGCAGAGGCGTCAATGCGCAGAATGGAGGTCATGGTGCAGATCCTTGTGGTGTTGCGTTTGAAAGGAAGATCACCCCCCCTTGCATTAGCGAACTCAATATGAGATTTTTCACAGCAAATGTTCACAAACGCACATAGAGAGTCGTATGGATCATTGGGACGAAATCCGCACCGCGTTTCAGGTGGCCAAACACGGCACCGTCAGCGGTGCGGCGGCGGAACTGGGCGTGCACCACGCCACGGTAATCCGTCACATCGACGCGCTGGAGGCACGGATGGGGGGGGTCAAGCTGTTCCAGCGCCACGCACGTGGCTACACCCCCCCGACCGAGGCGGGCGCGGATCTGGCAAGGGTGGGCCAGGCGACCGAGGATCAGTTCTGTCAACTGGGCGCACGGCTGCAGGGCCAGGGCGAGACCATATCGGGCGAACTGGTGATCACCACATTGGCCGGGTTTTCTGGCCTGATCGTGCCCGCCGTAGCGGCGTTCCAGCAGGCCCATCCGGGGGGGCTTAGGGTGCGTTTTCTGACCGGTCAGCGCCTGTTCCGGCTGGAGTATGGCGAAGCCCATGTGGCCATTCGCGCGGGGGGAGCGCCCCCCCACAGGAGCCCGATAATGTCGCCCAGCGCTTTCATCGCGTGGAAACCGCGCTCTATGCCGCCCCCCCCAGCTATGTCGAACGCCGCGGCATGCCGACCGAAGACACGTTGGACCAGCATGACTTCGTCGGCCTGGACGAGGGGGGGGCCGGTCGCGCACCGTTCATGCGTTGGCTCGAAGCCCATGTACCCCCCCCAGAACGGGTGACATTCCGTGCTATTGATGATCGGTCCTGGGCAGAAGCAGTGCGCGCCGGAGCGGCGTTGGGCTGGTTGCCAACCGATCAGGCGGAGGGGGGGCTGATCCAGGTCCTTCCCGCTCGCGAGGAATGGACTTCACAGCTTTGGCTGGTGACCCATGTCGACCTGCATCGCACAGCCAAGGTGCAAGCCTTTCTGGCGCATCTGAAGTCCTGGGCTAAGAACTGGGGGGGGTAAGCCTCCTGCCGTTGACATTCTTGCCCCCCCGGTGGGGGGGTCGGCGGCCACGCACGCTCAGCGATTGTCGTACGGGCCGGATGGAAACCCAAACCGAAGACGCCCCCCCTCGACCGGAGCTCCCAGGCTGGCTATGAGGACAAAAAGCCCTTCGGAACACCAAAATGCACACGCTGACCCGCGAAACCCTCTCCGGCCACATGGCCATGGCCCTGTTCGCGGCCCTGGTTGCTGGATCCCATTCCCTGGGTGGACTGGTCGCGAACGAAGCCGCACCCATCGCCCTGATGTTCATGCGCTTCGCCCTGGGCGCGGTCGTGGTCGGCGTCCTGGCGGCCCTTGGCCCCCCCGGCCTGTCCCGCGCCGATTTTCGCAGCCCCCCCTGGCGGTACTTGCTGACCGGCGGCATCTTCGCCTTCTACTTCGTGCTGATGTTCGAAGCGCTGAAAACCGCAAAACCCGTGTCGACCTCGGCAGTGTTTACCCTAACCCCCCCGATCATGACCGCGGGCTTTGGCTGGCTGATTCTGCGCCAGGTTACCGGCCCGCGGGTGCCTTGGCGCTCACGGTCGGAGCGGCGGGCGCATTGTGGGTGATCTTTAGAGGCGACCTCGCCACCGCGCTGCGGTTCCAGATCGGCCGGGGGGGCGAGGTGATCTATTTCATCGGCTGCATCGCGCATGCGCTCTACATCCCGCTGCTGCGCGCGCTCAATCGCGGCGAAAGCGGGCTGACTTTTACCTTCGGCGTGCTGGTCGGGGGGGGTACGTTGATCCTGGGAGTGGCGGGCACACCCGAGATCATCGCCACCGACTGGTCCGCCCTGAAACCAGTGGTCTGGGTCACGCTGGCCTACCTCGTCATCGCCTCCACCGCGATCAGCTTCTACCTCCTCTCCTTCGCCTCCATGCGCCTGACCTCGGCCAAGGTCATGGCCTATTCCTACCTGACCCCCCCCAGCTGGGTGATCCTGTGGGAGCTGGGCCTGGGCCATGGTGCCCCCCCGCCCCCCCTGGCCGTCTTGGGGGGGGCGTGGCGCTGACACTGGCCGCCGTCGCTCTGCTTTTGCGCGAAGATTGAGGCGGATCAAGGAAGGGCGGTATCAGCGCGGCATCATGACGCCGAAAGGAGGCCCCCCCCAATGCCAGCCGCCACCTCGAAAGCCGAAATCATCGCCGTCACCGAAAAGGAATGGACCAAGCTTTCCGCCTTGCTGGACCAAGTGGACGAAGCCCTCGCCACCCGGCCCTTCGACGACGGCACAACCATCAAGGACACCGTGGCCCACCGTGCCCATTGGATCCATTTGTTCCTGGGCTGGTACGCAGACGGCCAGGCGGGACGCGAGGTGCATTTCCCCCCCGCCAAGGGCTACAAGTGGAACCAGCTCAAGGCCTACAATGCCGACCTGCGCGCGGCGAAGGCCGGGCTGAGTTGGGCCAAGCGCGCGCCGAACTGGATGCTTCCCACGCCGCGCTGATGGATTTCTATGCGAACCACAGCGACGACGACCTCTACGCCGGCCCAATGAAAGGTGCCAACAACGCCTGGACACCGGGGGGGCGCTGGTCAGAAAGCGCCGGGGGGGCCAGCCACTACCGCGCCGCTGCCAAATGGATCCGTTCCTGCCTGCGTGCGGCCTGAGACCCGGCGGGCTTTTGCGGCCCGGCGGGGGGGTGGGAGGCCACGCGCCTGCCCCCCCACGCGCAAC